>Ga0335079_10000141_pt1 | contig 83215 bp, 82 predicted proteins | sample Lox_Sample_33_FD_206719 | JGI IMG/M metagenome (GOLD analysis project Ga0335079, IMG submission 206719) | Soil microbial communities from Loxahatchee National Wildlife Refuge, Florida, United States - Lox_Sample_3.3 | ecosystem: Environmental > Terrestrial > Soil > Wetlands | place: USA...
AAATGCCGATTAGCGCCGACCGCGGTAAAGGCGAATTCCGACATGTTGGTCTTGGCGACGATGACGGCGCCCGCCGCGCGCAACCGCTGCACGACCGGTGCATCGGCGGCAGCCGGCGCATTTTCCTCGGCTAGCACCTTCGAGCCGGCGCGGGTCACTTCGCCAGCAACATCGAACAGGTCCTTGAGCGTGACGAGCGTACCGTCGAGCGGGCTGAGCGAGATGCCGGCCATGGCGCGCGCGTCGGCGGCGTCTGCCGCAGCGCGCGCCGCCTCGCGATAGACGGAGAGGCAGGTACGTTTGCCCTCGCCGGCCGCATCGGCGATGCGGGCGAGCGCCGCCTCAAGCCTTCCGCGGGCGTTCATGCGCCGAGCCCGCCCTTTTGCTCGATGAAGCGCACGACCTCGTCGACGCCTTTGCCCTCGCGCAGATTGGTGAACACGAACGGCCGCTGGCCGCGCATCTTCTTGGCGTCGCGCTCCATCACCTCGAGCGAAGCGCCGACGTAGGGCGCTAGATCGATCTTGTTGATCACCAGCAGATCCGAGCGGGTGATGCCGGGGCCGCCCTTGGACGGGATTTTGTCGCCGGCGGCGACGTCGATGACGTAGATGGTGAGATCGGCGAGCTCGGGTGAGAAGGTGGCGGCGAGATTGTCGCCGCCCGATTCGATCAGCACCAGGTCGAGATCGGGAAACTTTGCACGCATCTCGGCGACCGCGGCGAGATTGATCGAGGCGTCCTCGCGGATCGCGGTGTGCGGGCAGCCGCCGGTCTCCACGCCGGCGATGCGTTCGGGCGCGAGCGCACCCGAGCGTACCAGATATTCGGCGTCCCATTTGGTGTAGATGTCGTTGGTGATGGCGGCGATCTCAAAGCGGTCGCGCAGGCGCTTGCACAGCGCGTCCATCAGCGCGGTCTTGCCGGAGCCGACTGGGCCGCCGACGCCGACGCGCAGGGGGCCGTGGGGGTTGGTCATTCGTTGTCTCTCGACCGTCATGCGCGGCCTCGTGCCGGGCATCCACGTCTTCTTGGCCGACATAAACAAGACGTGGATGGCCGGGACAAGCCCGGCCATGACGAAAAGCTATGACCGAAACAGTCGCGTGTATTGCGTCTCATGTTTAGCGCTGGCGAGATCGGCGCGGAAGGCGGAGGAGCCGATGGCATCGAGCGGCGTATCGAGCGCGCGCGCCGTTGTCGCCGCCAGCACCGGCTCGAGTGCAGCGATGACGCGCTGGCCGTCGGTCTGGCCCAGCGGAATGAGCCGCACTCCGGCAGACACCCAATTGGAAACAACGCTTTGCAGATAGGCCGCAAGCGCAGCCTCCAAGCCGATCCGGTGGCCGGCGGCGGCGACGGCGACCGCCACCGGATAGGCGACAGGGCCATCCCAGATTTTTTTTAGGCGGTCGAGCGCGGCGCAGGGCCAGGCCGCGCGCGTCGCCTCGACGAAGGCGTTGCCCTGCGCAGTCGTCTCCAGGTGACGTTCCTTCGACGGCGCCAGTGCGGCGGCGAATTCGGCGATATCGCGCAGCGCCTTGTCGTCATTCGCCTCCACCGCACGATGGGCCTGCGCGAACAGCACGGCGTCGCAGAAGCCGCCGCCCTCGGCCAGCATGACGGCAAGCCAGGCGCGCAGGGTCTCGACATCCTTGATATCACCCGCCTCCACCGCCCATTCGATACCGCTGGAATAGGAGAAGGCGCCGACCGGATAGGCCGGCGACAGCCAGGCGAGCAGGCGGTAGAGCGCTGTGCCTTGCAGTTCACTCCGTTCGTTCCCGCGCAAGCGGGAACCCAGCTCGTTCTTGTCTTCCGTGCGCGGGGCCCTGGGTCCCCGCTTGCGCGGGGACGAACGGAGCAAGGGCGCAGGTTTCTTCCTACGCGCCATGCTCATGCTCATGGCTTGGCCCGCTCGGCTCCGGATCGAACGGCGCGTCGAGCGGGGACAGATGCGCGCCGAGACCGCGCAGCATCTCCTCCAACACGTGATCGCGGCGGATGCGAATATGGTCGCCGACGATCTGCACCTCGGTATGGCGGTTGCCGAGATGCCAAGCGAGCCGCACGGTGTCGCGCGCGTTGTGCGCGCAGACCTCGACCAGCGCCTCCGGGCTGCCGGCGACCAGCACGAGCGAGCCATCGTCGAGCACCAGCCCATCACCGTCGCGCAGACGGACAGGCTGCGAGAAATCGAGCAGCAGTTCGGCGCCCTTCTCGGCCGTCAGCACGATGCGCCGCCGATTGCGGTCACCGACGTCGAGCACGACGCGGTCGCGCGCGGACGACGCGTCCCAATCGCCGCCAGGTTTGATCGATGTGACGCGGTGCACGAGGGTTTTTACTCCGTCATGGCCGGGCTTGTCCCGGCCATCCACGTCTTATTGTATTGCAGTCAAGCAAGACGTGGATGCCCGGCACAAGGCCGGGCATGACGACTGAGGGAGTCCGGCGCATGGGTCCCCGCCTTTGCGAGAACGATGGCGATGCCTCAAAACAAAAAATACCGTTGCGCCATGGGCAGCACTTCGGCCGGTGCGCAGGTGAGCAACTCGCCGTCGGCGCGCACCTCGTAGGTCTCCGCATCGACCTCGATGTCGGGCGTGCCGTCGTTGTGGATCATGTTCTTCTTGCCGATGGTGCGCGTCTTCTCCACCGCGACGAACTCTTTCTCGACGCCGAGACGCGAACGCAAGTTGCTCTTGGCCGCCGCTTTCGAGACGAAGACCAGCGACGAAGCCGTGAGCGCCTTGCCGAACGCGCCAAACATCGGCCGGTAATGCACCGGCTGCGGCGTCGGGATCGAAGCGTTGGGATCGCCCATCTGCGCGGCCACGATCGAGCCGCCCTTGATGATCATGTCCGGCTTGACCCCGAAGAAGGCCGGCGACCAGAGCACCAGATCGGCGAGCTTGCCCTTCTCCACCGAGCCGATGTGCTTGGCGACGCCGTGCGCGATTGCCGGGTTGATCGTGTATTTGGCGACATAGCGCTTGACCCGCGCATTGTCGTTGTCGCCCTTCTCCTGCGGCAGCCGCCCGCGCTGCCTCTTCATCTTGTCCGCGGTCTGCCAAGTGCGGATGATGACCTCGCCCAAGCGGCCCATGGCTTGGCTGTCCGACGACATCATCGACAACGCGCCGAGGTCATGCAGGATGTCTTCCGCCGCGATCGTCTCCTTGCGGATGCGGCTTTCGGCAAAGGCCAGGTCCTCGGGAATCGACGGGTCGAGATGGTGGCACACCATCAGCATGTCGAGATGCTCGTCGATGGTGTTCCTGGTGAACGGCCGCGTCGGGTTGGTCGAGGACGGCAGCACGTTCTTCAGGCCCGCCACCTTGATGATGTCGGGCGCGTGGCCGCCGCCGGCGCCCTCGGTGTGGAAGGCGTGGATGGTGCGGCCCTTGAACGCCTTGATGGTGTCCTCGACGAAGCCCGACTCGTTGAGTGTATCGGTGTGGATCATCACCTGGATGTCGTAGTCGTCGGCGACCGACAGGCAGCAGTCGATGGCGGCGGGCGTCGTGCCCCAGTCCTCGTGCAATTTGAGCGCACAAGCGCCGGCCTCGATCATTTCTTCCAGCGCCGCCGGACGCGAGGCGTTGCCCTTGCCGGCGAAGCCGAGATTGACCGAAAAGGCATCGGCCGCCTGGATCATGCGCGCGAGATGAAACGGCCCCGGCGTGCAGGTCGTGGCGTTGGTGCCCGCCGCCGGGCCGGTGCCGCCACCGAGCATGGAGGTGACGCCGGACATCAGCGCCTCGTCGACCTGCTGCGGGCAGATGAAATGGATGTGCGTATCGAATCCGCCGGCGGTGAGGATTTTTCCTTCGCCGGCGATCACCTCGGTGCCGGGGCCGATGACGATGCTGACGGACGGCTGGATGTCGGGATTGCCGGCCTTGCCGATGCCGGCGATGCGGCCGTCCTTCAAGCCGACATCCGCCTTCACGATGCCCCAGTGATCGAGAATCAGCGCGTTGGTGATGACGGTGTCGACCGCGCCCTGCTTGTTGGTCGCCTGCGACTGCCCCATGCCGTCGCGGATCACCTTGCCGCCGCCGAATTTCACCTCTTCGCCGTAGACGGTGAAATCCTTCTCGACCTCGATGATCAGATCGGTGTCCGCCAAGCGCACGCGATCGCCGGTGGTCGGACCGAACATGTCGGCATAGGCCGCGCGCTTCATTGTGACCGTCATATTTCGTCCTCAGTGTTATCAACAGGGTTCGCGAAACCCTTGCCACGTCCGCTCACGGCGCTACGCTTCCCCTCAGGTCACCCATCTTCGGCTGCGCCGAACACGGATGGCCGCCATGGCCGGAGCGGGCATGGGACGTGACGGCGGTTCGCCGCAGTCGTGGTCCATGTTTGCCGACCCGGGCTCCCAGTAGCTGGTCCCCGCGCGGCGGACGCAAGTTCGTGCCGGGGAAAGGATCCGAGAGCTTGCGACGGGCAGACGACGGTCTGCCCGTTATGGCTTTTAGGGATCGTTTTTTCGTGAGCATCACAGCTTCCCCATCACGTCCTGACGAAAGCCGTAGATCGTGCGCTTGCCGGCAAGCGCAACCAGCGTGACCTCGCGCGTCTGCCCCGGCTCGAAGCGCACCGCGGTGCCGGCGGCGATGTCGAGCCGCATGCCGCGCGCCTTTTTGCGGTCGAATTTGAGCGCCGGATTGGTTTCGAAGAAATGGTAGTGTGAGCCGACCTGGATCGGCCGGTCGCCGCTGTTGGCGACGGCAAGCGTCACCGTTTTGCGGCCCTTGTTGAGCTCGATCTCGCCGTCCTGGATGAACATTTCGCCGGGAATCATGCCGCGGTCCCCAGATTGTCGTAGCCGGCCGCCTTGTAGATCAGGAACGAGACGAACCAACTGGCGATAAAGAAAGCGACGATGCCGTAGCCGACGAGGCCGAAATTGTCGTTCAGCGCGCCGACGAACTCCCAGAATGAACCCTGCAAGCCGAGCTTGTCCCCGATCAGGTTCAATGCCTCGAGGCCGCCGATGGCGAGCGCCGCGATCACCGAGACCAGCGTGATCGTCATGTTGTAGTAGAGCTTGCGGATCGGCTTGACGAAGGCCCAACCATAGGCGCCGACCATCAGCGTCGAGTCGGTCGTATCCATCAATGACATGCCGGCGGCGAAAAGCCCCGGGAACACGAGGATCGACCAGACCGACATGCCCTGCGAGGCCTGCGCCGCCGAGATGCCGAGCAACCCGACCTCGGTTGCCGTGTCGAAGCCGAGACCGAACAGGACGCCGAGAGGGTACATGTGCCAGCTGCGTTCGATCAATGTGAACAGCGAGCGAAACAAGCGGCCGAGGAAGCCGCGCTTCGACAGCAGCAGGTCGATGTCCTCCTCGACCAGTCGGCCGCCTTTCCTCACTGCCTGGAATGCGCGGTAGACCTGAAGCAGCACCACGATATTGGCCGCGGCGATCGCGAAGAGGAATAGCGCCGAAACGGAGGTCCCGATAATCCCGCCGACGTTCTTGAAGGTCTCGAACCGGTCTTGAAGCGCGGTGGTGGTGAGTGCGATGGCGACCGCCAGCGCGACGACGATGGTGGAATGGCCAAGAGAAAAGAAAAAGCCGACCGCAATTGGCCGCCGGCCTTCCTGCATCAGCTTGCGCGTGACATTGTCGATCGCGGCAATGTGGTCGGCGTCGAAGGCATGGCGCAGCCCGAAGCTGTAGGCGAGAAACGCCGTGCCCAGCAGCAACGGGCTGCCATGGAATTCAATTAGCGCCCAAAGCCATACGCTGACATTGAACACGATCAGCACCGCATACATGCCGACGACCTTGGCTCGCGTCCTGTCGGCGGCGTCATCGAAAACATTGGCAAGCATGGCTTCTGTCCTCTCAACGGATCGGATTGTGCACGGTCACGAGCTTGGTGCCGTCGGGAAATGTCGCTTCCACCTGGATTTCAGGGATCATCTCGGCGATGCCGTCCATCACCTGGCCGCGCGTGACGACATGGGCGCCTTCCTCCATCAGCGCGGCGACGCTCTTGCCGTCGCGTGCGCCCTCCATGATGAAGTCGCTGATCAGCGCCACCGACTCGGGATGATTGAGCTTGACGCCGCGTTCGAGCCGCTTGCGCGCCACCATGGCGGCGACCGCGATCAACAGCTTGTCCTTTTCGCGCGGAGTCAGGTTCATTCGGTCCTCACTGCAGCCACAGCCGCGGCAGCGGTTGGTCGAGCGCCGCAATCAGCGCTGTGAGATCGCGGCGCAAAGTCAAGCCGTCGCGCGCAATGAGGCGCGCGACTGCGATGCCATTCCAGGAGGAAGCGCCAGCCTCGCCTTGCAAGGCAAGAACGCGCAGCGCGGCAGCCGTCTTCTCATCGCCCGGTGCGATCAGCACGGTCGCGAGCGCGATGCCGTCATTGGCGACGGCGCTTGCCCGCAACCGATCGGCGACGGCGCCATCGAGCCGCGCGTTTTCCGCGAACACAAGTTTGCCGCCACGGCGCACGCGCCAATGATCGCTCCAGTGTCCCGCCTGCATCGCCTCGCCCATGGCCGTACGCCCGAAAACGACCGCTTCCGCCATCAGCAGCGACGCATTCGCAGCGAGATCGACAGTGATGCGGCGCGACAGCCGTGCGCGATCGAACAGAATGGTCTCCTGCGGCAGCCAGGCCAGCCGCCCGCCAGCACCGATTTTGATGGAGATATCCACCTCGGCGTCCCGCCCGGTGGAACGGTAGATCTTCTCCGCCGCGGCGGTACCGGCAACCAGCCGCGCATCCTCGTCAACCGCAATGCCAATGGAAAAACGGTCGCCGCCGGTCATGCCGCCGCCGGTATTGACGATCACGGCTTCAAGCGCGCCGTCGGCGACATTGGGAAAACGCACGCGCAGCGAGCCGGCCTCGTGCACACGGGCGCGGCGGGTCACGCCGCCGGACGCCTTCGCATCGAGCGTAATGCGCCCGCTCGCGCGGTTCGCGGCAAAAATGTCGGGGTGACAGGCGACAGCCACGGACACAGTCTTTCGATCCCCCGTAGCGTAAATCGCGCCGCGTCAAATCGCCAGCGCACGCTTGAGCGCGCCTTCGTCCATCGTGGCGCGGTCGCAAGCATAGACGATCGCGCCGCGGTCCATCACCACCAAGTGGTCGCCCAGCTCCTGCGCGAAATCGAGATATTGCTCGACCAGAACGATCGCCATTTCCTTGAGCGAGCGCAAATAGGAAATGGCGCGGCCGATGTCCTTGATGATCGACGGCTGAATGCCCTCGGTCGGCTCGTCGAGCAGCAGGAGCCGCGGCCGCATCACCAGCGCGCGGCCAATCGCCAGTTGCTGCTGCTGGCCGCCGGAGAGGTCGCCGCCGCGCCGGCGCAGCATGTCGCGCAGCACCGGGAACAGCGAGAACACGTCGTCCGGCACCGACCGCTTGTCGCGCGGCAACGGCGCAAAGCCGGTTTCCAAATTTTCCTCGACGGTGAGCAGCGGGAAAATCTCGCGCCCCTGCGGCACGATGGCGACGCCGGTACGCGCGCGCGCGACCGTCGGCATTTTGGTGATGTCGGCGCCGCCGAGCACGATCGAGCCGGCACTCACCGGGTGTTGGCCGACGATCGCGCGCAACAGGCTGGTCTTGCCGACGCCGTTGCGCCCGAGCACGCAGGTGACCTTGCCCGGCTCGGCCTTGAGCGAGATTTTGCGCAGCGCCTGCGCCGCGCCGTAATGCAAATCAATGTTGGTCACTTCGAGCATGCGCTAGCGTCCCAAGTAAACCTCAACGACGCGCTCGTCTTGCGATACTTGGTCGATGGTGCCTTCGGCCAGCACCGAGCCCTCGTGCAGACATGTAACTTTGACGCCGAGCTCGCGCACGAAGGCCATGTCATGCTCGACCACCACCACCGTGTGGGTGCGATTGATTTCCTTGAGCAGCGTCGCGGTCTGCATGGTTTCGGCGTCGGTCATGCCGGCGACCGGCTCGTCGACCAAGAGCAATTTGGGATCCTGCGCGAGCAGCATGGCGATTTCCAGCCATTGCTTCTGCCCGTGCGATAGGCTGCCGGCGATGCGCGAGCGCAAATGCTTGAGGCGCACGCGGTCGAGCAACGCGTCGATGCGCGCCGCCTGCTCGGCCGAACTTTCCCACAACAACGCCGCGCGCACCCCGCGCGGGTTCTTCAGGGCCAAGAGCAGATTGTCCTCGACCGTGTGCATCTCGAACACGGTCGGCTTCTGGAATTTGCGGCCGATGCCGAGCTCCGCGATTTCGGTCTCGTCGAGCTTAGAAAGATCGTAGCCGCCCTGCTGGAAATAGACGTCGCCGGAATCGGGCCGCGTCTTACCGGTGACTACATCCATCATCGTCGTCTTGCCGGCGCCGTTGGGGCCGATGATCGCGCGCATCTCGCCGGGCTCGATGGTGAACGAGAGTTCGTTGAGCGCCTTGAAACCGTCGAACGACACGGTGATGCCGTCGAGATAGAGCAGCGCGGAGGTGGTCCTCGGCTCGGCCATGGCTTGCTACTCCGCCGCCGAGGGCTGCGGCGCGGCGCCTTCCGCCGGCACCGCCGTCGGCTCGGCATCGGCGCCCTCTTCCGCCGCCGCCGACTTGGCGGCGGCGCGCTTGTCGAGGCCCCAGATCAGGGTGCCGACGACGCCGCGCGGCAGCGCGAGCGTCACCGCGACGAACAGCGCGCCGAGCATGAACAGCCAGTACGGCGCGAGCGGGCCGGAGGTGAAATAGGTCTTGGCATAGTTGACGACGAAGGCGCCGAGCACCGCGCCGGTCAGCGTGCCTCGCCCACCGACCGCGACCCAAATCACCGCCTCGATCGAATTGCCGGGCTGGAATTCGCTGGGATTGATGATGCCGACCTGCGGCACGTAGAGCGCGCCGGCGACACCCGCCATGCAGGCCGACAGCGTGAATACGAACAATTTGTAGTTCTCGACCCGGTAGCCGATGAAGCGCGTTCGCGACTCGGCGTCGCGGATGGCGATCAGCACCTTGCCGAACTTGGAGGTGACGACGGCGCGGCAAATGAGGAAGCCGAGGGCGAGCGCGAGGCAGGAGATCATAAGAAGCGCATTGCGCGTCGTCTCCGCTTGCACGGGAAAGCCGAGAATATCCTTGAAGTCGGTCAGCCCATTATTGCCGCCAAAGCCGAAATTGTTGCGGAAGAAGCCAAGCATCAGCGCATAGGTCATGGCCTGCGTAATGATCGAGAGATAGACGCCGGTGACGCGGCTTCTGAAGGCAAACCAGCCGAACACGAAGGCGAGCAGACCCGGTACCAGAAAAATCATCAACAGCGCGTAGATGAACCAATTGAAGCCGTACCAGTAAAACGGCAGATGATCCCAGTTCAGAAACACCATGAAGTCGGGCAAGATCGGATTGGCATAGACGCCGCGGGTGCCGATTTGCCGCATCAGATACATGCCCATGGCGTAGCCGCCGAGCGCGAAGAAGGCGCCGTGGCCGAGCGAGAGAATGCCGGCATAGCCCCAGATGAGGTCGATCGAGAGCGCAAGCAGCGCGTAACACACGTATTTTCCGAACAGCGCGACGAGATAGGTCGAGACATGGAAGGCCGAGGCCGGTGGTACGATCAGGTTGAGCACCGGGATCGCAATCGCAAAGGCGCCGAGCAGCACCAGAAAAACCGCGGCGGCGCGGTCGATCAGGCGGGTGAGCGGAAAGGCGCCCATCACGCCTCCACTGCCCTGCCCTTCAGCGCGAACATGCCGCGCGGGCGCTTCTGGATGAATAGAATGATGAACACCAGAATGGCGATCTTGCCAAGCACGGCGCCGGCGTAAGGCTCGAGGAATTTGTTGGCGATGCCGAGCGTGAAGGCGCCGACCAGCGTGCCCCATAGATTGCCGACGCCGCCGAACACCACCACCATGAAACTGTCGATGATGTAGCCCTGGCCGAGATTGGGCGAAACATTGTCGATCTGCGACAGGGCGACGCCAGCGATGCCGGCGATGCCGGAGCCAAGGCCGAAGGTCAGCGCATCGATACGCGCGGTACGGATGCCCATGGCGGCGGCCATGGCGCGATTCTGGGTGACCGCACGCATCTCAAGGCCGAGCCGAGTGAAGCGCAGCATCGCCAGCAGAGCGACAAACACCATCAGCGTGAACACGATGATCCACAGCCGGTTATAGGTGATGGTAATGCCGCCGAGATCGAAGGCGCCGCTCATCCAGCTTGGATTGCCGACATCCTTGTTGGTCGGGCCGAAGATGGTGCGCACGGCTTGTTGCAGGATAAGCGACAGACCCCAGGTGGCGAGCAGCGTCTCCAGCGGCCGACCATAGAGGAAACGGATGATGGTGCGCTCGATGATGACGCCGGCGGCGCCGGAGACGAGGAAGGCAAGCGGTACCGCGATGAACAGCGAGGCGTCGAACAGGGCGGGATATCGCGTGCGGATGATCTGCTGCACCACGAAGGTGGTATAGGCGCCGAGCATCACCATCTCGCCATGCGCCATGTTGATGACGCCCATGACGCCGAAGGTGATGGCAAGTCCGATCGCCGCCAGAAGCAACACTGAGCCGAGCGACAGCCCATACCAGGCATTCTGCACGGAGTTCCACATCGCCAAGCGAGTCTGGATCGTGCTTTTCGCCGCCGCCGCCGCCTTGGCGACTTCCGGCGGCTGATTGCCAGGCATGCCATCGAGCGTGCCGAGGGCATCCTGGTCGCCGCGGTCGCGAATGACGGCGATGGCGGCAACCTTGTCGACGACGCTCGCCTCGGCTGAATAAAGCACGCTGGCGGCGCGTGCCTCGGCCAGCGCCTTCTTCACCCGCGTATCTTTTTCGGCGGCGAGCGCCTTCTCCAGCGCCGGCAGCGCGCTCGCATCGCGCGATTTGAACACCGCTTGCGCCGCGTCGTAGCGTTTGTCGGCGTCGGGCGCCATCAGCGTCAAGCTGCCGAGCGCGGCATCGATCACATTGCGCAGGCGGTTGTTGAGACGCACATTGTCGGCGTCGTCCGGCAGCTTGCCGGCAATCGGCTTGCCGGTTTCGGCGTCGAGCACTTTGTCGTCGGTGGTCTTGATATAGACCTTCTTCTCGGCGGCGCTGTAGAGCAGCCGGCCGTCCTGGAGCGCCTGGATGAGCGTCGCGGCGAGCGGGTTGCCGCTTGCCGCCACGGCATTGATGCCGTCGATGGTGTCGTCGAATTCGTCGGTGGTGAATTTGGCGAGAGCGTCTTCGTAGGGCCCGGCATGGACCGGCGGCGCTGCGGCGATCAACAGGCCGAGCACGAATACGAACGCGATGATGCGGTCGCAGAACCTACGCATTTCGTCTTTCCCCGGCTTGGCAGTCAGGAGGCGGCGACCGCCGCCGCCTCCCATTGATTGACGTCAGTGGATCGCGCTCACGAGCCCGAGCCGCCGCACTTCTTGGTGATCTTGTTGTAGTTGCCGCACTTCAAGGTCACCCAGTCGGCGATGAGGTCCTTGGAGCCGGGCAGATAGGGCGACCATGCGGCGCCTGGGACCAGATCCTTGGTTTTCCAGACGACGTCGAATTGGCCGTCCGGGCGGATTTCACCGATGAACACCGGCTTGGTGATGTGGTGGTTCGGCAGCATCGTCGAGACGCCGCCGGTCAGGTTCGCCTGTTTGGTGCCGGGCAGCGCATCGATCACCTTGTCGGCGTCGGTGGTGCCGACTTTCTCGACCGCCTTCACCCACATATTAAAGCCGATGTAGTGCGCTTCCATCGGGTCATTGGTGGTGCGCTTGTCGTTCTTGGTGAACGCATGCCACTCCTTGATGAAGGCCGCGTTCGCGGGAGTCTTGATCGACTCGAAATAGTTCCAGGCGGCGAGATGGCCGACCAGCGGCTTGGTGTCGAGACCGGCGAGCTCCTCTTCGCCGACCGAGAACGCCACCACCGGGATGTCGGTCGCCTTGATGCCCTGGTTGCCGAGCTCCTTGTAGAAGGGAACGTTGGCGTCGCCGTTGATGGTGGAGACCACCGCGGTCTTCTTGCCGGCCGAGCCGAAGGCCTTGATCTTCGACACCTCGGTCTGCCAGTCGGAGAAGCCGAACGGCGTATAATTGATCATGATGTCTTCATCCTTGACGCCTTTCAGCTTGAGATAGGCCTCGAGGATCTTGTTGGTGGTGCGCGGATAGACGTAGTCGGTGCCTTCCAGCACCCAGCGCTTCACCGAGCCGCCGTCCTTGCTCATCAGGTAGTCGACGGCGGGGATGGCCTGCTGATTGGGCGCGGCGCCGGTGTAGAAGACGTTGCGCTCGGATTCCTCGCCTTCGTACTGCACCGGATAGAACAGGATCGAGTTCAGCTCCTTGAACACCGGCAGCACGGATTTGCGCGACACCGAGGTCCAGCAACCGAACACGACGGCGACCTTGTCCTTGGAGATCAGCTCGCGCGCCTTTTCCGCAAACAGCGGCCAGTTCGAGGCCGGGTCGACCACGACCGGCTCCAACTTCTTGCCGAGCAAACCGCCTTTCTTGTTCTGCTCGTCGATCAGCATCAACATCACGTCCTTCAGCGTGGTCTCGCTGATGGCCATGGTGCCGGAGAGCGAATGGAGGATGCCGACCTTGATGGTGTCTTCGGCCTTCGCCGCCTGGACCGCGCCTGTCGCGGCGAACGCCAAACCCGCCACGGCCGACAGCCATGTGCGGGCATTCGGTCGCGAGGCGACCGCCTTGATAGATGTGAGCATGAGCGAAACCCCTGCGATATTTGACGCGCGCGATTGCCCCGGCGACTTTCCGCGCGCCTGCTATTTCGCAAGCCCTATGCCAATGCTGTGCAGGTGCACCAAGTGCTTGAACGGTCGACCAATTCCAAACCGGACCTGTGGATTGCTGATTTTTTGGGCAAATCGCGGTGATTAAATAATAGCTCGTTTGCTTGATTATCTTGCAGGCAGCGGCCTCACCAAAGCTCCTCGACGCTCAGCCCCTGCGGGACCAGCCCCTGCTGCTGCGCATAGCCGAGCAAGAGCTCTAGACCCGGCCGGTTGGCGTTTTCGCCGAAGGGGACGTTGCTGCCAGCCACACGCCGACCCTCTTCAAGCAGACGATAGAGTTCAGCGACGGCCTTCGGCGTGCTGCGCGCCAACTCGTCCGTCACCACCACCATGTGATTGACCGGCACCAGATGGTGCTTGGCGAACCATCCGCGCGCGGCCGCCTCCGGATCGGGGATGACGCTCTTGAGCCGCGGATCATTCGGCAGCGCCGCGCCGTAGATCGCCGCATCGAGCTCGCCGGCGACCAGCATTTGCGTCAGATCCTGATCCGGCCGCGCGCGGATCACGCCCGGGGGATCCTTCGCCTCTGCGACATGACCATCCTCGAAGGTTACCCATTGCGCACGAGCGAGATCGACGCCGTAATCGTTCTCGATAATGCCGCGCAGCCAGACGCCGGTGGTCTGGCTATAGGCGCGCACGCCGATGCGCTTGCCCGGCAGGTCGGCGAGCGCAAGCTTGCCGCGCGCGGCATTGTAGAGCATGGCGCCGTGCTGGAAGCGCGTGAGCATCGCCGCCGGCAGGAGCTTGAGGCCCTTGTTGTAGACTTTGGCCTGGAAATAGCTGACCAGCGCCATTTCGCTCGCATCGAAGGCGTGCTCGCGCACCATTTTGCCAAACGCCGGGTAGAGCGGCTTGAACGGAATGAAGTCGAGGTTGAGCCAGGACGAAGTCACCTCCCCGCGCTTGAGCGGCGCCGTATGCGGATAGTCGCCGAGGACGATGCGCAGCGTGGTCGACTCAGTCATTGTGACACGCTTAATTCCGCTCAGGAGCTTCAAGCTGACGCTTTTCGGTCTTTGCCAGCAAACTTTGATGGAAGGACCGCTCGGTGAGACGCGACACCATCCATCGCGCCGCGGGCCCAAGGAGACGATCACGTCTGCGCACGACAATCAGCGCGATCGTGTTCTCATCCCGTAAATCTTCGACCCACAGTCGCCGCAGCGCGCCGGCGGTGACGTCTTTACCCACGCAATGCGTGGGCATGTAGCCCCAGCCAATACCGGCGATCAGGAGATCCCGCTTAGCGGCAAGGTCATTGACGCGCCAAGTTCGACCCGAATAAACCGAGAAATCGCGCCCCTCGGTAAGAGCACTGCGCTCACTATGGACAATCTGGACGTGATCGAGGAGCAATCGATGCGGGAGACGGCATTCAGGCGTGCCCCGTGACAGCGGATGATCGCGTGCGGCAACCGGAATGCGGACGATCGGCGGCAATGCGTCGCCGATAAGCCCAGGCGGCAAAACGGGAAGACTGCCGATGACACCAAGAACGCTCTTGCCGTCGAGGACATCGCGCTGGACCGCACCCATCACCTCGATATTGAGATGGATTTGAACCGTCGAAAATTTGCCTTCGAATTCCTTCAATGTCGCAGCGAGGCACTCGACCGGAAAGACTGCATCAATCGTTATGACGAGCTCAAGCTCTTGCCCTTTTCCGATCGCACGCGCCTGTTTTCTAATTTCATCCGCGCGCCGAACGACGGCTTCCATTTCACGCAACAACACGCGTCCCGTCTCGGTGGGCCTGGGCTTTTGTCCATCCGAACGGTCAAACAACGCGATGCCGAGCTGCTGTTCGATTGTCGTGACTGCATAACTAACCGCGGACTGCGTTCGATTGAAGGTCCGCGCCGCCGCGGAGAAGCTTCCGAGATCGGCGACAGCCAAGGCAGCCCGCATTTGATCCAGCGATAGGCTTTCAATATTCATCGGCGGGACCTTCTGGCTATCGAAGATTTCGATAGCCCTAAAGAAATTTTTGTGACTGCCAATATCCCGTCCATGGGCCATCATGTAGGGGTTTTCGGCTATTTTCAACCTTGATTGGATGGGCACCATGGAACCTGAAATTATCGATAGCCTAAGCTCGGATTTCTATACGCTTAACGCCGTGTGCGCCCTTCTGATGGCTCTCATGGTTTGGTTCCTGATTTTCAAAGCCGAATACGCTGAAGATGCGATAAGGCGGTTCAATGAGCTAACTCGCCGTCTGATTGGCCGACGAGCGGCAGCGCGGGGATCGGTGGCGCCCCGTGTGCGGAGGTGAGACGCGCCGGAATCGCGGTGCCATCGGGAGGGACCCGCATGAGCGGTCGGGCACAAATAGATTTTTGGTTCTCGATGGGAAGCACTTACACCTACTTGACGGTAATGCGGCTTGCTGAAGTCGAAAAGGTTGCTGGGGTCGAATTTCGTTGGCGGCCGTTCGATCTGTTGGCGATTCTCAAGCATATGAAGCACATCCCTTTCGCCGACAAACCGGCAAAGGCCGCTTACATGTGGCGCGACATTGAGCGCCGGGCGGCGCTCTATGGCATTCCGATTCGCGTGCCGGCGCCCTACCCGCTCAAGCAATCCATTGTCGCAAATCGCGTCGCCGTCGTCGGGCTGCGCGAAAGTTGGGGCAAGAATTTCATCCGCGCCGCGTATCGTCGCTGGTTTATGATGGGGCAAGAAACCGGCTGCGAACCGAACGTCTCCGAAAGTCTCCGCGATATTGGCGAAGACCCAGTCCAAATTTTGCATATCGCGAGTGGTGACGAAATCGGTCGACTCATCGCGGCAGAAACCGAAGTCGCCCGCGGACTCGGAATATTTGGATCGCCCACATTCGCGGTCGATGGTGAACTATTTTGGGGCGATGATCGTCTTGAAGACGCCATCCGCTGGCGCAAGCATCAGCGTCTCAGCGCGGCCTAAACAGGCTATCTAGCTTCCATTGGCTCCGCACATGGCCGGGCAACCGGTACCGGCATTCGGCCAGCCCGGGTCGTGACACTTGTCCCGGCCATCCACGTCTTATAGTCCTGCACGGTAATAAGGCGTGGATGCCCGGGACAAGCCCGGGCATGATGCCTAGGGAGCGCTGCATTCATGCCGGAGCAAAAAACCGGGCTTGTCATTACCGCCCACCCCGGCGATTTCGTCTGGCGCGCGGGCGGCGCCATCGCGCTGCACGCCAAGCGCGGTTACCGCGTGAAAGTCGCCTGCCTCTCCTTTGGCGAACGCGGCGAGAGCCAGTTCGCCTGGAAGGAGCCCGGCGCGACGCTGGCGACCGTGAAAGCCGGCCGCAAGGACGAGGCCGAGCGCGCGGCGAAATTGCTCGGCGCCGAGATCGAGTTCTTCGATGCCGGCGACTATCCGCTCAAGCTCACCGAGCGGCATTTCGACCGCATGGTCGACATTTACCGCGAGTTCAACCCGGCTTTCGTGCTCACCCACGCGCTCGAGGACCCGTATAATTTCGACCATCCCAACGCCGCGCATTTCGCGCAGGAGACGCGCGTGGTGGCGCAGGCGATGGGCCACAAGCCGGGGGCCACGTACAAATATTCGGCGCCGCCGGTTTATCTGTTCGAGCCGCACCAGCCCGAAATGTGCAACTACAAGCCCGACCTGATCCTGAAGATCGACGAGGTCTGGGACGTCAAATACAAGGCGTTCCAGATTCTCGCCGCGCAGAAGCATTTGTGGGGCTATTACGAGCGCGTCGCGCTCAACCGCGGCATCCAGGGCGCGCGCAACACCGGCGTGCCGATGACCTATGGCGAGGCTTATCAGACGCTGTTCCCGCGCGTCGCAGAAACGCTCGGGTAACTACTTCAATTGGCAATGATGAAATAACGTGTAGCCGCCGGTGCTGGACGCGTTGGTGTAGGTCAACGCACCGGAGTTGCGATCAAGCTCATAGCGGCCGCCGTTGGTCGCGTCACGCCACGTCACGGAATAGCGAGTAATCAGAGCCGGAAAACCGTCGGCAGTCTGTCGTATATCGTCGATCTTGAGAGTCCAGACCGCGTGACTTGCGGGATTGGTGCATTGAAACGTGAGTTCCGTCGCCCGTGCTGATTGAAAGGTCGAGGCCAATACGACAGCGAAGACAATCGGCGCGATGATCTTGCGAGCATTCACGGCGACCCTCCAATCGGCCGCGAGGAAAGGCCTTTTCACAACGCTCTTGCATCCAAGATCATCTTGTCAGTCCTGGCGTTTGCCCAGTCAGAAACTTGCCGATGGGGTGCTCGAATTATAGGCATAGCTGCCGGATATTTAGACCGGCCCCGGCTTGAGAGCCCGCTCTCGCCAACGTAAACGCCCCATAAAAAATCTTTTCCGTTGAGTCACAAAGAGTTGCGACACTGCATTGAGGGTCAAATATCCGATCGAACTTTGCGGATTTTTGGCGCAATTTTTGCATCACGTTTAATCGGCGGCTGGCGATGAATTGGGGCGACAGTTTCCGCCAAGAACAACAAGCATTTGCGGACTGCCAGCCGAGCCTTGGCAACCTAGGGGGTCCGAAAATGTTGCTTCCCTCACCAGAATGGCTGAACTCCGGAAATAACGCTTGGCAATTGGCCGCAGCCACGTTCGTCGGGCTACAAAGCATTCCCGGCCTTGTCGTCCTCTATGGCGGCATCGTCAAAAAGAAATGGGCGATCAACTCTGCCTTCATGGCGATGTACGCCTTCGCCGCCGTGCTCATTGTCTGGCTGCTGTGGGCGTACAACATGGGCTTCGGCGAACAGTGGTTCCCATTCCTGGGCAAACCAGGCCCGGCCGCCGCGGCCGGGTTCGAGCTTGGACAGGCGACGGTTCCAGCGGCAGCCTCCGGCATGCCGACGATGACATTCCCGATGGCGACGCTGGTCTACTTCCAGTTCGTGTTCGCTGCCATCACGGTCATCATCCTTGCCGGCTCGGTGCTCGGCCGCATGAGCTTCAAGGCCTGGATGATCTTCGTGCCGATCTGGATGACCCTTGTGTACACGGTCGGCGCTTTCAGCCTTTGGGGCGGCGGCTGGCTCGCCAGCTGGGGTGCCGTCGACTTCTCGGGCGGCTACGTGATCCATCTCGCCGCCGGCACGTCCGGCTTCGTGGCGGCTTGGGTGATTGGTCCGCGCCTACCGATCGACCGCGAGCATTGCCCGCCGAATAACCTGCTCGCGGCGCTCACCGGCGCCGGCATCCTGTGGATCGGCTGGAACGGCTTCAACGGCGGCGATCCCTACTTCGCCAACGCCGATGCGGGAGCGGCGGTTCTCAACACCAATGTCGCCACCGGCACCGCGCTGCTGGTGTGGACCATGATGGACTACATGTCGTACGGCAAGCCCTCGGTGGTCGGCGCCGTCAACGGCATGATTGCCGGGCTGGTCGCGATCACGCCCGCCGCCGGTTATGTCGACGGCTATGGCGCGCTCATCATCGGCATCGTCGCCGGCATCATCCCGTGGTGGAGCATGAACAAGCTGCAAAAGACCAAGTTGATGATGAAAGTGGACGACACACTGAGCGTGTTCTCCACCCACGGCGTGGCAGGTCTCACCGGCGGCTTGTTGACCGGCATTCTCGCCAATCCGAACATGCTGGTTTACATCGGCACCGACAAGGAAGCGCCCGGCGTTAGCGCCACCGGCTGGCTTTATGGCAATTTCGGCCAGTTCTTGCTGCAACTGGAAGCGGCGGTGTTCATCATCGTATTCAACGCCATCGCCACCTTCATCATCCTGAAGATCATCGGCTTCATCGTTCCGTTGCGGATGGATGACAAGACGCTGCAAGTCGGCGACGACGCAGTCCACGGCGAGACGGCCTACGCTATGGAGTAACGCTTTCGCAAACTTAGGGTCCGCGGGGTCAACTCCTGTCTCCCGCGGACTCCTAACGGCCCCAAGGCCGATCCCCGCTGGGGCCGTTCTTTTTGTGGCCCGCAGGTTGTGGTTTTGGCTTGCCGAGACCGAGATTTCCGTCGTCGTCGACTGGCATCGCGAAGTCGTTCGGCAGCGCTATCGCGCTCAGTGCGAACAGGCACTGACCGACAACAATAATGGCGAGGTTGTGCACCATGACATCCGCGCCAACGCTGCACGTCGTCATTCCGTTCCGGAAAATCATGAGCGAAAGCCGCGACCGAGCGACGTCAACGGCGCAGCAACAGATAGAGCAGCGCGAGCGCGAGCAGCGCCGCCACGCCCTGCCAAAATCGAACCGGTGCGCGCTCATAGAGGGTTAACTGCCGGTTAGCCGCGGCCGGAGCGCTCGCCGGCCCTGCTTCCATCTCGACGGCGAATTCGGTCACGTCGTGAAAACGCTCGGCCGGATCGCGAGCGATGGCGCGCGCCAGAACGGCCTGCAACCATTCCGGCAGATCGGGGCGCAACAGCGCGAGCGGCGTCGGCCGATCCCTGCGCGGCGGCCCCACAGCGTCGGCGTTGCCATAAGGGTACTCGCCGCTAAAGGCGCGAAACATGGCGACGCCGAGCGCGTAAAGATCGGTTGCCTCGTTGCCCGCTTCGCCCTCAAACATCTCCGGCGCCATGTAGGCGCGGGTGCCGGGAACGGTCGCGGGCGCTGCGTCCTCCAGCCCCGGCACGCGCACGACGCCGAGGTCGATCAGCTTGAGCGAGCCGTCGCGCTCGAGGATCACATTGTCCGGCTTGATGTCGCGGTGAATAATGCCGGCACGGTGCAACGCCGCCACTGCCCGCGCCAGTTTAACGGCGATGTTGCGACCCTCTTCCAGGGTGACCGAGGGACGGCGCGCGATGCGCGTTTCCAACAGCTCGCCCTGATAAAACGGCATGACCGTGTAGAGACAAGTCTGCCGTCCAGGCGGCAGTTCGATGACGCGGCCGACCCAAGGGCTGTTCACCCGCGCGCCGACCCAGGCCTCGCGCGCGAATGTCGTGCGATAAGTCGCTTCGTCGGCGACCTGCGGCTTGGGGAATTTCAACACCACATCGCCGCCCTCGACCTCGTCAGCCGCGAGGAACAAGCGCGTATACCGTCCCTCGGACACCAGCGCCTTGAGCAGGAACCCGTCGACCGTCTCGCCGGCGATCGGCGTTGCGATCAGCGGCAGCTGCATCATGGCGGCACTGATGTCGGCCGATCCGGCGGCCGGCAGGTCGACGACGTCGAGCACCATGGCCGTGCAGTTATCGTTGCTGCCGGACCTGAGCGCGGTTGTCACCAAGGCGCGGGCGGTGTCCGCCGACGCGGACCGCTCCCGCAAGATCTCGGCAATGGTTTCGGGCGTCAGAACGCCATGCACGCCGTCGCTGCACAACAGGAAACGATCGTGCCGCGCTATCGGCTGGCTGGTGTAGTCGAGCCGCGCCTCCTCTTCGACGCCGAGCGCGCGTGTCAGCACGCCCGACCTCGCAGCCCCTTCCCACACATGGTCCGTGGTCAGGCAGGTCAAACGGTCGCCGCGCAGCCGGTAAGCGCGGGTATCGCCGATATGCAGGATATGGGCGATGCGCCCGCGTAGCACCAGCGCGGTGAAGGTGCAGCCCATGCCGGTGAGCTTGGTATCTCTGAGACCCTGCGAATGGATCCAGCCGTTGAGCGCGTTCACGACCTTGGCCGCGCCTCGGCGCACCTCCACGGATTCGGGGAGCTCGCAAAATCCGTCGAGGAACCCGCGCACCGCAGTTTCGGCGGCAATGCGACCGCCTTTGGCGCCGCCGATGCCGTCGGCGATCGCCGCCACCACTTCCTGCCGCGGCGCAGGCAATTCCGCGCCGAAAACCGCGCCGGCGAAATCCTCGTTGCGTTCGCGCGGACCCTTGTCCGAGAAGAACCCGACGCTAACTTTGACGCCGGCACTGCGCTCCGCCATCGTCGCGGCTCCGTCAGCGAGCTTGGCGCCGCCAAAAACAGCACTGGCGGCGCTCCTAGCATAGCCGAACCTTTGAATGCGGGACCCCCTTCGCGCCATCGAGAGGGTGGGATAAAAAACGGCTCCCGTGCCTGGAGCGCCGATCATGAAACCCATCGCCGTCCGCAATATCCAACGCGCCGATGCGAACGCCCTTGGCGCCTTCGAAGGCCTCGGCGTCGCCACCGTCCACGAGGCGCTCGGCCGCTCCGGGCTGATGAAGCCCTATATGCGGCCCATCTATGCGGGCGCGCAGATCGCCGGCCCCGCGGTCACCGTGCTGGCGCAGCCGGGCGACAACTGGATGATCCACGTCGCGGTCGAGCTCTGCCAAAAGGGCGACGTGCTGGTGGTCGGCTGCAGCGCCGATAACACCGACGGCATGTTCGGCGAATTGCTGGCGACGGGCTTGCGCGCGCGCGGCGTCAAGGGCCTCATCATCGACGCCGGCTGCCGCGACGTGAGGACGCTGAAAGAGATGGACTTCCCCGTCTGGTCGAAGGCGATCTCGGCCAAGGGCACGGTGAAATCGACGCTCGGCGCGGTCAATGTGCCGGTGGTCTGCGCGGGGGTGAATGTCGAGCCCGGCGATGCGGTCGTCGCCGACGATGACGGCGTCGTCATCGTGCCGAAGCAGCTCGCGGTCGAGGTGGCGCAGAAGGCGCAGAAGCGCGCCGACGACGAAGTCGAGAAACGCCGCCGCTGGGCCGCCGGCGAGTCGAGCCTCGACATGTACAATATGCGCGAGCCGCTCAAGAAGGCCGGCCTGATCTACGTCGACAAACCGGAAGACGTGTGAATCGCGCGGGATCGTCCCCATGTTCCACAGCACCGACCGCATTCTCACCACCCATGTCGGCTCGCTGCCGCGGCCGCACGACCTGCTCGACCTGATGAAGGCGAAGCTCTCCGGCGCCCCTTACGACGCAAACGTCTATGACGCGCGCGTGCGCGCCGCCGTCGCCGACTGCGTGCGCAACCAAGCCGATTGCGGGCTCGACGTGCTGGCCGACGGCGAAATGTCGAAGCCGGGCTTCTTCGTCTACGTCAAGGAGCGGCTGGAAGGCTTCGAGCCGCGGCCGGGCAAGGGTTTCGCGCTGTTCAAAGCGGAGGTTGCGGCCTTTCCGGAATATTACGCCGACTATTTCAAGCGCGCCATGCTCGGCGGCGGCGTGGCCCCGATGGCGCCGATGTTCTGCGTCGGACCGGTACGCTACAAGGGCGAAGCGGCGCTCGCCAAGGACCTCGACAACCTCAAAGCCGCCCTTGCCGGGGTGTTGCATGTCGAAGCCTTCGTGCCGGCGGTGGCGCCGAGCGGGGTCGGCTTCAATGCGTACTACCAGAGCGAGGAGGACTATCTGTTCGCGGTAGCCGACGCCTTGGCGTACGAATATCGCGCCATCGTCGCAGCCGGATTTCTGGTGCAGGTGGACGACCCGTTCCTCGCCGACATCTTTCCCGACCCCGATCTCGACGACGGGCAAAAGCGACGCAAGGCCGAGCTCTATGTCGCGGCGACAAATCATGCGCTGCGCGGCATTGCGCCCGAGCGCGTGCGCTTCCACACCTGTTACGGCATCAACGAGGGCCCGCGCATTCACGAGGCCGCATTGGCCGACGTCGTGGATTACATGCTGCGCATCAACGCCGGCGCTTATTCCTTCGAGGCCGCCAACTGCCGGCACGAGCACGAATATCACCTGTGGGAAACGGCGAAGCTACCCGAGGGCAAAATCCTCATTCCCGGCGTCATCACCCACGCCAGCAACATCGTCGAGCATCCCGAGCTGATCGCCGAGCGGATTACGCGCTTCGCCTATCTCGTCGGCCGCGAGAACGTGATCCCGGCCGCCGATTGCGGCTTCTCCTCGCAGGCGACCTACAAGACCGAGGTACACCCGAAGGTGATCTGGGAGAAATTCAAGGCGCTCGCCGAAGGCGCCCGCATCGCCAGCCGGCGCTTGTGGCGAAGCGCGGCCTAGGCGCGCGTTGGGTAAAAGCGCCTGAACGCGAAGAAGCCGAGCGCGGCAAAAACGATCAGCGCGACGACCTGCAGAATCGTGAAATAGGTATTGGTCGGCTCGGCAAAGGGCGGCCCCACTTGCGGCGCCAGCGGATTTAGCAGCGATACTTTTTCGAACGACTGTACGATCAGGACGAGGACATTGAACCAAAGCGCCGCGACCGCGGTCGTCACATAGAGCCAGCGCCAGGAGCCGGCGAGGTGTCGGCTGTAAACCGCGATCAGGGCCACCGCCAGCAGCAGGCAGGACACCAGGCCGACGCCGAGCGCCGGCGTAAAGCCGCGAATGGGAAAGAGGAACCCGGTCAGGCTGGTGAGCACCGTCGTCAGCAGGAACAGTGCCGTCAGGCCCGGCAGCCGGTGCCCGCCCAACATGCCGATAACGACAACCACCCCGCTGACAATGGCGACCAGGCTGATGATGACGTGGAGGGTTGTGAAGGCTGCAATCGACAGGCCGAGAATCATGACACCCTCCCCCTACCCCCGCCGCACACCGAGCATAGCGCAACCGGCGGGGCTGCGTCATTATGCGCGCCGCATCGCGCAAGGGCAGCACGGGGACAAAGGATGGGTACCTATCTCGGCTTCAAGATCGTGCATCTGCTCGGCGTCGTGCTGTTCATGGGCAATATTCTGGTCACCGGCTTCTGGAAGGCGATCGCCGACCGCATGCGCGAGCCGCATGTCGTTGCCTACGCGCAGCACTTGGTGACGCTGACCGACTGGCTGTTCACCTTCGGCGGCATCGTGCTCATTCTGATCGGCGCCTATGGGATGGTGGCGACAGGCGGCCTCGACCTGCGCCTGACATGGCTGCTCTGGGGCCAGGCGCTGTTCGCCGCCTCCGGGCTGATCTGGATCGCGGTGCTGGTGCCGGTGCAGGTCGAGCAGGCCAAGCTCGCGCATGGCTTCGAGGCCGGCGGGGCGATCCCCGAACGCTATTGGCAGCTCAACCGGCGCTGGGTAATTTTCGGCATCATCGCCACGGCGCTGCCGCTCGCTAATCTCTATTTCATGGTCGCCAAGCCGGGCTGAGCGCTCCTCAAGCGTGGAAGGCGGGCCGCTGAATTGTCAGCGGTTGGCGCTGCTCCAGGGGGCAACGCGCCGGCCGACCCATTTCAACAGCGTCGTCAACGAGACGCCGAGGATCATCAGCACGATCACCGGCACGAAGGTCTTATCCATCGCGAATTGGTTGGCGTATTTGGTGATCATGAAGCCGAGGCCGGTGATTGTGGTGTAGAACTCGGCGATGATCATGCCGATCAGGCCGCGCCCGATCGCCAAGCGGATGCCGGCGATGATGTAGGGCAAGGCGAAGGGCAGCAGCACGTCCTGCCAGGTGCGCCATTCGGTCGAGCGGAAAGATTGCGCGACCTCGAGCATGCCTTTGTCGCATTCGCGCACGCCCTGATAGGTGTTGATCAGCAGCGGGAACACCGCGAACAGAAACACCACGATGATCTTGGCTTTGAGATAGATGCCGAACCACAACACCAGGAGCGGCACGACGGCGACCAAAGGCGTCGCATAAAGCGCGTTGATCGGCAGATCGAGCGCCCAGTCGAGCCAGCGCAGCCGCGCCATCGCCACGCCGAGCACAATGCCGACCACGATGGCAACGGCCAGGCCGTAGATCATGACCTGCAAGCTCTGCCACAGGAAATACGGCAATTCACCCGACAGGGTGGTCTCGTAGAACGCGAGCGCGATCTTGCTGGGCGAGGTGAAAAAGATTGGACTGATGAAGGGGGCGACGAGTTGCCAAACGATGAGGATGAGCGCAACGAAGCCGTAGCGGAACAATGCCGGCCGCTCCCACCACGGCGCCTTCGTCGCCGCCGCGGGAGTCGGGGCGTCGGTCGCCGCGCCGGAATGGGCTTCGTGAGCAATAGCCATTCGTCGCTGCCGTCCTTTGCTCGCGCGGGGCGCCGCCCTGCAAGACGCCGCCCGCTCCGTTAGATCCCGCCCATTAGAACGCGGCGGTCGGGCAAACCGGGCCTTTCCATTCGCCGAGATCGGCGATCGCCTTTTTGGCGAAGGTCGCATCGACGATGTCGTCATAGGTCGGCGTCTTGCCCTCTTTGATGTTGCCGATCTTGGTCATCAAATTGGCGGTGAAGTTGATGCGCTCGGCGCTCAAGCCGCTGTTGGCATCCCAGATGCATTCCTTCACCAGATAGTCGAAACTGTCGGCAAGAATCTTCTCCGGATAGCCGGTCTCCTTGACCAAGATCGGGATGATCTTGGCCCGATCCGTGTACATGATGCGGGTCGCCTCTATATTGGCCAAGACAACTTTCTGAACGATGTCGGGATGATCCTTGATCGTTTTCTCGGTCGCCGACAGGAAGGTATAGAGCGTCTTCGGCTGCAGTTCCCACATGCGTGCGATGGCGTGCAGGGTCGGCACCTTGCTCTTGGCCAGCATCTCCTGCTCGACGTGCAAGATGGCGGTGTCGACTTGATCGGCGACCAGAGCCGGTACGTCCTCGCTGGCGATGGTGACGAAGTTGACGTCCTTGGGATCGATCTTGGCGGCGCGCAGGACGCTGCGGCTCAAGATGTCGGCGAAGCCGCCCGGCTCCTGGATGCCGATGCGCTTGCCCTTGAGATCGGCGAGCGTCTTAATATCGGCGCGTACGACCATCGAGGCTTCGAATTTCGGCAAGTTGGCCGAGAGCGCCTTGACCGTACCGCCGTTCGAACGGCCGACGATGGTGGGCGCGCCGGGCGTCAGGCCGAACTCGATATTGCCGGCAAGCAACGCACGATAGACCTTCACGCCGTCGCCGAGGGACACGATGTCCACATCGAGGCCGGCCTTTTCGTAGAGGCCGAGGTCCTTCGCCACGATCACCGGCATATGCACGACGTTCGGCGGCGCCGTCGGGATGCCGATGGTGATTTTGGTCTGTGCGCCGGCTGCGACCGGCAAGAGCAGTGTGGCGGCCAAGACGGGTAGCCATCGATAGGTTTTGTGCATCATGATCCTCCCTGAAACTTTTTATTTGACTTTCCCACACCGCTAGGCGTGGGATTTTGCCCCATCAACGGCCTAAAAACAACGAAGTGGCTCGGCAGGTCCCGCCGTGGGCGCGCCCGCGCAGGCTTTGACCAAGGGCCGCCACAAGGGCTAAGGCAGAAGCGAAACCAGCGCGGGCGCCACAGAACCTATGCAAGACGAACCTATTACCGACATCGCTCATCTCGGCCATCTCGAAATGCTCACTCCCAAATTTGAGGAAAGCCGAAAGTTCTTCATCGACGTCATGGGCATGACCCAGAGCGGCGAGAAGGGCGACAGCGTCTACCTGCGCGGCTGGGACGATTACGAGCGCTATTCGCTCAAGCTCACCGCCTCGAAGACTTCGGGCATGGTGCACGTCGCCTTTCGTACGCGCAGCCCGCAGGCGCTGGAACGGCGCGCGGCGGCACTGAAAGGCTCGGGCTTCGACGTCGGCTGGACCAACGGCGATCTCGGCCACGGCAAGACCTTCGTCTGCAGGGACCCGGACGGGCATGTCATCGAGCTCTATTACGAGACCGAATGGTACAACCCGCCGCCCGACCTGAAGCCAGCGCTCAAGAACCAGGCCCAGCGTTATCCGGCGCGCGGCTGCAATGTGCGCCGCATCGACCACTTCAACGGGCTCGCCGCCGACATCAAGGCCAACCGCGAGTTCTTTGAGAACTATCTTGGCTTCCGCCTAACCGAGCAGATCGTGCTCGACGACGGCAGCGAAGCCGGAATGTGGATGACGGCGACCAATAAGAGTTACGACTTCGCCTATACGCGCGACCACACCGGCACCAAAGGCCGCTTCCACCACGTCACTTACGCGCTCGACGCCCGCGAGGAGGTGCTGCGCGCCGCCGACATTTTCCTCGAGAACGGCGTGTTCATCGAGACGGGCCCGCACAAGCACGCGATCCAGCAGACCTTCTTCCTCTACGTCTACGAGCCCGGCGGCAATCGCGTCGAGGTCGCCTGCCCGGGCGCGCGGCTGATCCTGGCGCCGGACTGGAAGCCGATCACCTGGAGCGAGGCCGAGCGTAAAAGGGGCCAAGCCTGGGGCTTGCAGACCATCGAGTCGTTCCACACCCACGGCACGCCGCCGGTGCCGGAATCAGACTAGCAAACTCCCGCAACCATCGCGGACGTCAAAATCCGCTTGGCTCCAAGACGACAACGGGGACCTCAAGCACGCGGACGCCCGTCGCCTGCAAATAGAACGTGAAGAATCGTTCTGCGACGAACGCCGGCACGCGACATTGATACGGCTCTTTGGGAAACGCCTTCGCGCGTTCCATCCAATCCGTCACCCTGAAGAGCTTTGACATGTAATCGTCGAAGAAGGGTCTGCGCGCGATCATCATGTTGTAACAATAAAGCTCCGATGTTTGGTCGAACAATCCGACAGCCCCGGCAAGCTCGGGACAGGTCTCTCGGATAGCTGCGATAAAGACGTCCCAATAGTCCCTTGAATGGCAGAGCTCATAATTTCTTGCCAAGCTATGATTTAGATTTTGGCGTCTTGGCACGATGGCGGTCGCGTGCGTGAGAGCTTCTTCCACCACGTCGGCCGTTATCGGCGCAGTCAGTATCGCCAGATTGTCCGGCGTCGGATTCGTCCAGAATTTCGGAAATGGAAAATCCCTGTGGCTGGGGTGGAGAAAGAAATACCTTCGGTAATGGCACAGGCCAATGATGGCGACGTTCGAGACATTCTTCCATATCCAGTACCATCCGGTCAGCTCGCTATAATGCACGTTCTTATCTGTGATTGATTGGCCGACGTCATCGGTAAAGACGTTCAAAGAAGCGGCCGGGCGAAACCCGCCCAGTCCGAGCGCAGCGAAGTGATCACTCTGTGCCGGCAGCGGCGCCTCTTTATGGACCGCGATAAAGGACAAGAACCGACGTGCGCTTTCCACAAAACCCCCCGAACCGGACCTGCGCTGCAATCGACCGCATTATGTTGGACGATGCAGGCTCCGCAGCGTTATGCCGCGTCGCTGCTTGTTGCGCGACGGCATTTTTAATGGAATCGCTGAGTGTGATAAAGACATGCAACGATGGAAGCCCAATCGGTCTTACGGACATAAGTTGAAGACGCTCGCGAAGAGGCCTCAAAGGACGCAAAAAGGCGCACGCCAATGACCCGCCGCAACACGCCACGCATCTCCTTCATCGGCTTCGGCGAGGCCGGGCAGGCGATCGCTTCCGGCCTGCGCGAGAGCGGCATCGAGCGCATCGCCGCTTGGGATATCTTGTTTCCAGTCGCTGCGGGCGAGCGGCTCAAGACGGTGGGCAATAGGATCGACGTGCGGCTTGCGTCTTCCGCCGCCGACGCCGTCGCCGACACCGATCTCATTGTCTCGGCGGTGACTGCAGCCTCCAGCATCGAAGCGGCGCAATCGGTGGCGCCACATCTCAAAGGCAATCCCTACTATCTCGACATCAACTCAGTCTCGCCCGGCCGTAAGCAAGCGACCGCGAAGCTGCTGGGCGAGCACGCCCGCTATGTCGACGTGGCGGTCATCGCCGCGATCTATCCGGCCCGGCACAAGACGCCGCTGCTCATCGCCGGCCCGCATGCCGAGGCGGCAGCGCCGCTCTTGCGCGAATTGGACATGCAATTGAGCGTGGTCGGTGGTGACACCGGTGCAGCTGCGGCCATCAAGATGATCCGCAGCGTGATGATCAAGGGCATCGAGGCGCTGACGCTCGAATGTTTCCTCGCCGCTAGCCGCGCCGGCGTACTCGAGGAGGTCACCGCCTCGCTCAAGAACAATTACCCCGGGCTCGATTGGGCGACGATCGCCGAATACAATCTGGAGCGCATGGCGAGCCACGGCGAGCGCCGCGCGGCCGAGATGGAAGAATCGGCGGCAACCTTGCGCGAGCTTGGGCTCGACCCGCGCATGGTCGAAGCGACCGTCAAGGATCAGCGCGAGATGGGCACGCTCGGCAAGGACGAGCGTGTACGCGAAGCGCTCAGCGCCGGTCGCGATGCCATGCTTGCGGCCATCAGCTCGGCAAGCAAGAAGCACTCATCGCATTCCTGAATAGGCGTTCATGTTGCAACACGGAGATCGCGTGCAAAATTCTTGTAATCGTCGCGCGCTAGCTCCTACACTGTCGCGTTTATTCGGGTCGGGAGGACACCATGACGCTGAGGAATCTGGGCTACGCTGCGCTCGTCGCCGCGACCGCCGCGGTCATCGCCATCGGCTCGGCCGGGCCGAGCGAAGCCAAAAGCAAGAAGCCGGCTCCACCGCCGCAGCCGGTTTGCATGATGACCGATTATCACCCGGTATGCGCGGTCAAGGGCGGCATGGAGCAAACCTATGTCAACTCGTGCTATGCCGCAAATGACGGCGCCACGGTCGTCTCGGAAGGCGCCTGCAAGGCGAAGCCGATGCACGTCAAGAAGCACAAGAAGCCGATGAAGCCGGGCAAGAAGAAGATGAAGATGTAGAAGACTCAGCTTCGCTGCAAAACAAAAGGGCCGCTGCCTCGGCAGCGGCCCGATTGTTTTGTGCAGCCTGGACTATTTCTTGACCGGCGGGATCTGGATCAGTTCGACGAGCTGCTCCTTGGTGAGCGGCTTGTCGAGGAATTTGAGCTTGACCGCATCGCGGATGGCGCCGTCGAGATCGGCGAAATGGTCGCTCTGCAAGGCTTCCTTCGGCTGGAATTTCTCCATCGACTGCTTGAGCAGATCGACCGGCTTGTGAATCTTCGCCGAATACATTTCGACCGCCTTGGGATCGGAATACATCCAATCGACCGCCTCGCGATAGCCTTGCATGAAACGCATGATGGCGTCGTGCTTGTCCTTGAGCGCGTTGGCGTTGACGGCGAGCACGCGCACGGTCTGTCCGCGCAGCGAGGGCACGTCGCTGCCATGCGCGACGATGCGGATCTTGCCGTCCTTGATCTCCTGCAGGCCGAAGGGCGGCGCCGCCCAGCCGATATCGACCTGGCCCGACATCACCGCCGTCAACGTCCCGGGCGGGCCGCCGGTCGGCGTCGGCTTCGCCTTGCAGCCAAGTTCCTGAACGAAGGCAACCACGATGTTGTTCGACGAGGAGCCGTTGGTCGAATAGGCGATGGTGTTCTCGGGCGTCGCGTCGGCGAGGCTTTTGATCTTGGAGTCCGCCTTCACATACCAGAACAGGTCGCCGGTGCCGGTGAAGGCCGGCGCCAAAATGCGGATCGGCGCGCCCTTGGAAAAGGCGCGGAACACGCCGGCAGCGCCCACGCCGCCGCCGATATCGGCTGAACCGGAGATCACCGCTTGAATGGTCTCGCCGGCGCCCTGGGTGCCGACCGATTCGAGCACCAAGTTGTACTTTTTGAAGATCCCGGCGTCCTGGCCGAGCGTCGGCGGCTGGTTCTCCCAATTGTTGATTTGGCCGATCGCGAGTTTCAGCGTGTCCGCCGCAAAGGCCGAGCGCGCCGACAGGACGAACGGCGCCGCCAGGCCGAATGCGAGCGTGGTCCTCCGGGTGATGTGCATCTGCGTTCCTCCCTGACTTGTCGTTGGTCGTTTGCCCCCGAATGGGCCGCATTCAACACCGAGAGCGGCCCAGCGGGAAGCCTGAATCATCGCCGCCGCCGCTTGGGCCGGGGGGCGGACTTCGTCGCGCGGCGCGGCGCACTTGCCGCGTTCGCGGGCAGCACAGCTTCGAGCCTCGCCACCCCCAAAACCCAAGAATTCCAAGACCGCGTCACCCCCGTGGTGCTGCCCGTGATGTCATCTGCCAATCGTGTTTCGCCAGGCGAAAGGACAGAAACCGGACCGATGCTCAAGGCGCGGACGAGACTCTCGGCGTTGCGGCAGGTCTGCACCGCGCGATAGGCGCAGTCGCGGACATCGTCGCCGACGACAGTGACGCCATGCCGCCGCATCAACACCATTCTATGGCCGCCGAGAGCGCGGGCGAGCGAAGCGCCCTGCTCCGGCGTGACCACCAGCATGTTGGTATCGCCGAACTCGTCATGCAGGTCCCACCACGGCGGCCTGATGCCGCCCACGGCGCCCAGGTGATTGATCGGCACATAGTCGGAGCCGGTCGCGAGCAACGGGATGAACGACGGCGAATGATGATGGCACACCGACATGACGTCGGGCCGCGCCGTGTAGATTTCGCCGTGGATCACGCGTTCGGAATATTGCGGCAGCCCCTCGTTGCGCACCGGCTTGGAATTGAGGTCATATTCAATCAGCCCTTCCGCGGTCACCATGTCGGGAGAGCTCGAGCGCGACAGAAAATAGCGCTGCGGATTGTCGGGATGACGCATACTGATATGGCCGAACGTGTCGAGGACGCCCTCGTTGGCGCAAATTCGGCTGGCAAGCGCCAGTTCGGCGCAGGCTTCGGTTAAGGACATAGGCACGAAACGTTTCCTCTCGTCTTATGATAGTTTGATGCCCTACAATACAGGACAAGACCGCCGTTGAAATAGCGCCGACAAGCTTGACAGCGGATGGCCGGAGGGGAGGTTATTCGCGCAAATGCCGGCGCCTGCGCAAATCGTCATCGACAACGTCAGCCACCTCTATCGTCCGCCGCGCGGCCGCGAGGTGCTGGCGCTCGACCAAGTCTCGCTCGCGGTGGGCAATCGCGAATTCGTCGCCCTGCTCGGGCCCTCGGGCTGCGGCAAATCCACGCTGCTCTACCTTATCGGCGGCTTCATGCCGGTGGAAAAAGGCACGATCCAGGTCGACGGCAAGCCGGTTGCGAAGCCCGGTCCCGACCGCGGCATCGTCTTTCAGCATTTCGCCCTGTTTCCCTGGAAGACCGTACGCGCCAACATCCTCTACGGCCTCGAGCGCCAGGGCATGCCGAGGGAGGAGCGCGAGAAGCGCGCGATGGCCTTCATCGATCTGGTCGGCCTCTCCGGCTTCGAGGACAGCTACCCCTCGCAGCTCTCCGGCGGCATGAAGCAGCGCACCGCGATTGCGCGCACTCTCGCCTTCGATCCCAAGATCCTGCTGATGGACGAGCCATTCGGCGCGCTCGATGCGCAAACGCGCGGGCTGATGCAGGCCGAGCTGTTGCGCATCTTTCAGCGCACGCCGAAGACGGTGATTTTCGTCACCCACGACGTGCAGGAGGCGGTCTTGCTCGCCGACCGCGTAGCGGTGATGTCGGCGCGCCCCGGTCGCATCAAGACCATCGTCGGCACCAAGTTCGACAAGACCGATCCGCACATCCACAAGCAAAATGTTTTTGTCGAGAAAGTCGACGAGATTTGGAATCTGGTGAAGGACGAAGCGATCAAGGCGCAGGGCAGGAAGACGTGATGATCGCCCTCCTCCGCTACGTCCCGCTTCTGCTGCTCGCCCTCGTCTGGGAGGTGGCGGCGCGGCTTCACCTCGTCTCTTCGCTGGCGCTGCCACCGTTGACTGACGTCGCCCTTGCCTGGATCGACATGATCAAGAGCGGCGAGCTCATCAGCAACGGCGCCGCATCGCTGTACCGCGCCGGCGCCGGCCTCGGACTGGCCATCGTGGTCGGCGCCGCGCTCGGCATATTCATGGCGTGGTGGAAGCCGGTGAATGTTCTGCTCGCGCCGCTGGTCGAGATTTTCTACCCGCTGCCGAAATCAGCGCTCATCCCGGTGACCGTAATCTGGCTCGGCTTCGGCGACGGCTCCAAGATCCTACTCATCTTTCTCGGTTGCATGTTGCCGGTGACCGTTGGCGCCTTTAACGGGGCGCGCGCGGCCGAACAGGCGCTGGTCTGGTCGGCACGCAGCATGGGCGCCGGGCGCGTGCGCATGCTGTGGGACGTGGTGGTGCCGAGCGCGCTGCCGGAACTGCTCAACGGCACGCGCACCGCGCTCGCACTCTCCTTCATCCTGTTGGTGTCGTCGGAACTGATCGTCTCACGGCAAGGCTTCGGCTATCTCATCGGCTTCCTCGGCGCCAACGGCACTTATGACGCGATGTACGCGGTGGTGCTGACCGTCGCCTTCCTCGGCTTTGCCGCCGACCGGCTTTATCTTGCCATCACCAAGCGGGCGCTGGCATGGCGGGATTAGACCAGGCCGCGATCAGGGACAGCGGGCGCGAACCCAGCGCTTTACGCATTGCGCGCGGCGTCGCTTGGGGATTTGCCCGCGTCTTCTCCGTGCTCGCGCTGGCGGTCGCCTGGGAGGCGCTGGCGCGCGGCGGCACTTTCACGCCCTATCAGTTGCCCGCATTGAGCGTGGTGCTCGAGCGCATCTGGAGCGACGCCGCTGCCGGCGATCTGTGGATCAACACCGCGCTGACGCTGTACCGTGCGCTCACCGCTTTCTGCATCGCCGCGGTGGGCGGCGTGCTGATCGGCACGGCGATGTCGCGCAATACGCTGGCGCACTGGTTCTTCGATCCGATCGTGTCCATCGGATTCCCGATGCCGAAAATCGCCTTTCTGCCGGTGGTGATCCTGTGGCTCGGCGTCTACGACACCTCGAAAATCACGATCGTCGTGGTCGACGCCATCTTTCCGGTGATCGCGGCGACCATCATCGCCATTAAGGGCGTCGAACGCGAGTTGATTTGGTCGGGGCGCAACATGGGCGCGAGCGACCGCGAACTGCTGACGCAGATCGTGCTGCCAGCGGCGCTGCCGCAAATCATGACCGGGCTTCAGGTTGCGCTGCCGCTGTCGCTGATCGTCGCTGTGGTCGCCGAAATGCTGATGGGCGGCTACGGCCTCGGCGGCGCCATGATGACGGCTTCGCGCTTCGCCAATTCGCCCGGCGTCTTCGCCGGCATTGTCGAGATCGCCGTCGTCGGCTACGCGTTGGTCAAAGCGATGGCGCTCATCCGCCGCCGGCTGCTCATCTGGCACCCGGAAGCGGAAGAACGTTCGGCGCAATAGCGCGCGGCTACTTTCCGGCTTTGCCGAGACCCTTTTTCAGATCATCGGCATTCATCACCGGCACCATCTCGACCGCCGCGTCGAGATTCAAAAACAACGGCTCGACCGCCTCGACGATCTGCGACGGATCGGCGATATCGCAAAAAATGATTCCCGCACGCTTGCCGTCCATCGGGGCGAAATAGGCAGCTTCGGGCTTCAGCTTGGTCATGACCGCTTCCACGGTCCGACCGAGCGAGCCGTCCTTGAAGGCCGCGTTTCCCCTCTCGACCGGAAGTTCGAACTTGATCATCATACGCATGTGATCCCCCGATTTGCTGTGAAGCGAAAACTGGTTGTCGCAACGAAAATCGATAGCGCATTCGATGGCGTCGGCAAATTAAAATTCGGTGATGACCGGCCCGTGACGCGGCTTCCCGCAGCATCCGCGCGTTGACGCCCTTCCGGCAAAAGTCGCGCCCGTGAGGCTTGCCAAAATCGGTTGGAGGCCCGACAATCTCGTCCAACCAACAAAAACTTGCCGGGCCATGCCCGCCAAATCTGGGAGGATAACGATGCGCTTTCTCAAGCTCGCGCTGGCCGGCGCTTTCGCCTTCGGCCTTGCCGCCGCCGCCAATGCGGAGCCGGTCAAGATCCGCATGTCCTGGGTCGCACCGGTCGCCAATTGGGCCTCGATCGTGTTGCAAAAGAAGGACCTCATGCAGCACCTCGGCAAGTCCTACACGCTCGAGGCGGTACGCTATCAAGGCACGCCGCAGATGATCGCGGCGATCGCCAACAATGAGCTCGAAGTCGCGAGCCTCGCCTATTCGTCCTTCGCCATCGCCATCGACAACGCCGGTTTGAGCGACCTGCGCGTCATCGCCGACGAATTCCAGGACGGCGTGCCCGGTTACTACACCGACCAGTACTATGTGCGCAAAGACAGCGGCATCAACAAGGTCGAGGATTTGAAGGGCAAGGTGATCGGCACCAATGGCGGCGGCAGCGCGGTCGACGTCGCGATCCGCGCCATGCTCCACAAACACGGGCTCGAGGAGAAGCGCGACTACACCATGCTCGAAGGACCGCTGCCCGCGATGCCGGCAATGCTCTTGGAGAAGAAGGCCGACCTCGTGCCGGCGGTGATCCCATTCTCCTTCAACCCGAAACTACGTGAGGAAGGCAAGGTTCTGTTCAACCAGACCGAGGCGCTCGGCGTGACGCAGATGATCATTCTGTGCGCCCGGCAATCCTTCATCGACAAGAATCGCGCCGCCATGCTCGACTACATGGAGGACCTGCTGCGCGTGGTGCATTGGTATCTCGACCCGAAGAACCACGACGAAGCCGCCAAGATCGCTTCGGAGCTCACCAAGGTGCCGCCCGAGCGCTTCGGCTGGCTGTTCACCAAGCAGGATACGTATCGCGACCCCAATTTGATGCCGAATCTCGAGGCGCTGCAAAGGAACGTCGACACCGTGCGCGAGCTTGGCTTCGTCAAGAACCATGTCGACGTCGCCAAGCATGCCGACATCAGCCTGGTGAAGGAAGCGCTGGCACGGCTGGAGAAGAAATAAGCACGCGTCACAATTTGCGCGCGCAAGGCCCCGAGGGTGCCTCGGGGCTTTTTGCTTTTTGCTTTTGCGCTAGAGCCGCTTGAGCGGAACAGCACCCATGAAATCACGCTTGCCGACGTCGACGCCGCAGGCGCGCATGCAGGCGTAGGCAGCGGTCAGGTGGAAATAGAAATTCGGCAGCACGAAATGGTCGAGATAGTCGCCGCCCTGCATCTGCGCCTTGCCCGGGCCCAGCGGAAAGACGATGTCCTTGTCGGCCGCGGCATCGAGCGCCCTGCTGTCGAGCGTCTTCAAGAACGCGATGGTCTTGGCGATGCGCGCCTTGAGTTCGTCGATGGTCTTCTCGCTGTCCTCGAATTTCGGCGGCTCGACGCCGGCCAGGCGCGCCGAGCCATTCTTGGCGTGATCGCAGGCGACCTGCACCTGGCGGACGCAGGCGAACATGTCGGGGGCAAGCCGCCAGCCAAGCAGCACGGTCGGCTCGATCTTCTTGGCCGCGGCAAAGGCTGCTGCCTTGTCGAGCACGCCGGAGAGCGCATTGAGGCCGATCTCGAAGACCGGGATGGAGGCTTGGGACAGTGAAAATGGCATGGGAGATCCTTGGGCGATGGTTGCCGGTTTAGCTGTGGACAGACGATGCCCCGCGCAACCGCTGCGGTTCAATGGGCTCCGCTGACGGGTTGACTCGACCACGAATCGTAATGTTATATCGTTACATATTCTCGACTGCCGCCCGGAGCGCCCATGTCGGCCCTTCGCCATGCCCTGTTGCGGGCGACCGCGCCCGTCGCGCTGCTGGCGACGCTCACATCTGCGCGCGCGCAGGAGGTTCTGCCCGAGATCGTGGTGCAACCGCAGCTCTCGGCGCCGCCGCGGCCGGCGAGACCGGCCAACGCACCGACCACCGACGCCGCGAGCAAGGCAGCGAAACTCGACGAGGCGCGCGACCGGCTCTCGCCCCGCTTCGGCGCGAGCTCCTATGACATGAACCGGGCGGCAATCGAGACGCTGCCGCAGGGCGTGGACACATCGATCACCAAGGTCCTGCTGCAGGCGCCCGGCGTTTCCCAGGATTCAGCCGTAGCCGGCGATATCCACGTGCGCAACGAGCACGCGAACGTGCAGTACCGCATCAACGGCATCACCCTGCCCGACGGCCTCTCCGGTTTCGGTCACGTGCTCGACACCAATTTCATTGGCAGCCTCGCGGTCATTACCGGCGCGCTGCCGGCGCAATTCGGCTTACGTACTGCCGGCATCGTCGACATTCAGACCGAAAGCGGCAACTCGCTGATACCCGGCGGCAGCATCGGCATCTATGGCGGCAGCCGCGAGACGCTGTCGCCGACCTTCGATTACGCCAACCGCTTCGGCAACACGGAGTACTTCATCGCCGGACGCGGTTTCACCAGTAGTCTCGGCATCGAGAATCCGACGCCGGCCCCTAATGCGATCCACGACCGCACCTATCAGGGCGACCTCTTCAGCTATACATCGACACTGCTCGACGATACGACCCGCGTAGCAACGATCTTCGGCACCACGAGCAACTGGTATCAGATTCCCAACAATCCGGGACAAAGCTTCCTGCCGGGCATCACGTCCGTCTTCGGTGTCTCGTCCTTCGATTCGGCAAATCTCAATGAGCGGCAGACCGAGCAAAACACGTTCGGCGTCGTCGCGCTGCAAAAGTCGGTCAATGGATTCGACATGCAGCTCGCTTCTTTCATGCGCTATAGCACGCTGCATTTTATTCCCGACACCGTCGGCGATATCCTCTTCAACGGGCAGGCGACAGACGTCTATCGCCGCAGCTTCGCCAGCGGCTTGCAAGCCGACAGCGCCTATCGACTGACTGATGCCCACACGTTGCGCGCAGGCGTCACAGTCAGCGGCGAAAGCACCATGGTCAGCAATGTTTCCACCGTGCTGCCGACGAGCGGGGTGGACGCACCGTTTACGATCACCGACGAGAATTCCAAGCTTGGCTGGATCGCCGGCCTCTACCTGCAGGACGAATGGCGGGTCACCGACGAACTGACGATCAACGCTGGGCTGCGCTTCGACCAGATGTGGCAATACGTCACCGCCAATCAGCTGAGCCCGCGCATCAATGCCGTTTATAAGCCGTTCGAAGGCACCACCTTCCACGCCGGCTACGCGCGCTATTTCACGCCGCCGCAGCAGGCGCTCGCCGGCCCCGTCAATGCCGCCGCCTTCGTGCCGACATTCGTGCCGCCTGCCAGCACCCAGCAAGATCCCGTGCTGCCGGAACGCTCGCACTATTTCGACGCCGGCGTGGTGCATAAGTTGATGCCGGGTCTGCAGGTCGGCCTCGACGCCTACTACAAGATCGCGCGCGATCTCCTCGACGACGGCACGTTCGGGCCCGGCCTCGTGCTCGACGCTTTCAACTATGAGAAGGGGGAGAATATCGGCATCGAATTGTCGACGACCTATACGTCCGGCGATTTCAAGGCCTACGGCAACTTCGCCTGGGCGCGGCAAATCGCGACCAACATCGTCTCTAATCAGTATCTGTTTGGCGCCGACGAACTTGCCTACATCGCCAGCCATTACGTCTATACCGACCACGCGCAAACCTGGACTGGCTCGGCCGGGGCCTCGTATCTCTGGAAGGGCACGCGGTTCAGCGCCGACCTCATCTACGGCAGTGGCTTGCGCTCGGGCGATTATAACACCGATCACGTGCCCGCTTACGCGCAGGTCAATGTCGGCGCGTCCCGTGAGTTCACGCTGCCGGATGTCGGTCAGTTCACGGCACGGATCGCGATCGTCAACCTGTTCGACACGGTTTACCTGATCCGCGATGGCAGCGGCATCGGCGTGTTCGCCCCGCAATATGGGCCGCGCCGCGGCTACTACCTCGCTCTGTCGAAGAAGCTTTGAGCCCTGCGTGTCACGGTCTGCGACTTGATGACATCCCTGTGCTAAGCTGCTTGCTGATGATACGGGACGAGATAAGCCACTTTTCCTCCGATGCGACCGGGCTTTCCGCGGCACCGCCCTCCGTGGCTTTGGCCGAGTCGCCGCCGGTCGGCGGCGTCGCGCGGGAGGCCGAACGCGGTCCGCGCCGGTTGCGCGGCGCGGCCGGCTGGGGTGCTTCCCTTGCGCTCGCGCTCGGCCTGCACGCCGCCGGCGCGGCCGTCCTGTTTGCACGCTGGCAGGCCGAGCCCGAGGAGGTTGCCGGCGCGCCTATCATCCTCGTCGAGCTTGCGCCGGTGACGGCGGCACCTGCGGCGGTACCGACCGAGGTCGCGCCCGGCCCGCCGCAGCCGCAGATCGAGGAGCAGCCGCGGCCCGAAAAATCCCCGGAAAAGACCGAGACCAAGACCGGGCCGGAGCCGACGCAGGACAAGCCGCTTGAGCAGGCGGAGGAGAAACCGCCTGAGCCGATGGAGAAGATCGTGGCGCTGCCGCCCGCACCCGATCCTGAACCCGTTCCGCCACCGCCGCCGAAGCCGGCGGAGAAGAAAGTCGAGAAGATCGAGAAGAAGAAGCCTCAGCGGCACGCGAGCCTTGCCAGTGCGCCGAGCGCGACCGAACAAAAGGCCGAGCGCACCCACGCGCCAGCGCCGGGCGCGCCGGTCCATTCCAATGCGCTACCCAATTGGAAGTCCGCGTTGGTAGCGCAACTCGAGCGCAGCAAGCGCTATCCGCCGGACGCGGAGGCGCGGCGCGAGCATGGCGTCGCCGAGCTCGCCTTCAGCGTCGATCGCGCGGGCCGCGTGCATAACGCACGCATCCTGCACTCGTCCGGCTCGAGCCTGCTCGATGCCGCGACACTCGACTTGCTGCACCGCGCCGCGCCGTTGCCGCCGCCGCCGCCGGACGTCGCCGGCGCGCAGATAGCCATTGTGGTGCCGGTGCGCTACAACGCGCGCTAGCCGCGCAGCCTGCTGATCCAACGTGCAATTAGCTGTGGAAGCAGCCTCTCGCTCGGCACGCCGGACGCTTAAGATCGCGCGGCAATGACCCGCTCCGCCTACCGCACCGCGCTGCGCGCGCTTCTCACGCCGGCCGAGCGCCGCCTGTTCGCGCGGCTCGACACGCCGCAGAAGATTCAGGACTTCCTCGACCGCCTGCCGGCCAATTTCGAACTCAACGGCGATACGGTTTTGTCGCCGCGCCGGCTGCTTCAGCACCGCGTCGCGCATTGCGCCGAGGCCGCGGTGTTCGCCGCCGCCGCGCTTATGTTTCACGGTAAGCCGGCCTGGTTGCTCGACCTGCGTTCGCTGCCGCGCGACCAGGATCACGTGGTCACGCTGTTCAAGGAGCGCGACCTGTGGGGCGCGCTGAGCAAGACCAACCATGCGATTTTGCGCTGGCGCGATCCGATCTACCAAAGCCCGCGCGAGCTCGCCATGAGCTACGCGCATGAATATTGCCTGCCCGGCGGCAAGAAATCGCTCGTCGAATTCTCGCGGCCGTTTTCATTGACGCGTTACGCGCCCAAGCGCTGGTTGGTCGCCGACGACGACCTCGACTGGCTGATGGAGGCGCTCGACGATTCGCCGCATGTGCCGGTCGCGCCGCCCGCCGCGATGCGCAAGCGGCGGCGCTCGGCCAAGATCGAACTGCGCGCGCAGGAGGTCGTGGAATGGCCCGACCCGCGTAAAGCAAAGCGCAAGGCGGCGCGTTTACCTCGCCGGAAGCGGCGGCTATAAGATACAAAGATTCTCAAGTCGGAGTAGAGCGTGACGTCGTTCGTGTTCCGCAGGCAGATGACCGTCGAATGGGGCCACTGCGATCCGGCCGGCATCGTGTTCAACAGCCGCTTCTTTGAGTTCTTCGATCACTCGACCTGGCTCTTGTTCAACGCCGCGCTCGGCGTGAAGCCGCCCGATCTCGCGAAAACCTTCGGCATCATCGGCATTCCGTTGGTCGATGCGCGCGCCAATTTCTTCAAGCCCGCCAACTTCGGTGATACGATCGAAATCGCCTCGCGCGTGTCCGAATTCCGCCGCTCGAGCTTCGACGTCGAGCACCGCATTACCATCGGCGACACGCTGGCGGTCGAGGGCGGCGAAACCCGCGTCTGGGCGGCACGCAACAAGGACAACCCCGAGAAGATTGGCGCCGTCGCCATCCCGGCGGAAGTCATTGCCAAGTTTGGCTAAACTTCGTTTACCCAGAGCAAAGATACTAGCCATTCCCGCGAAAGGGCCTGGAGAGGCCGAACGGCCTGGTGTGTTTTAGTTTCAATTAAAAATAAACAGCGCGATTCGAAGTCGCGCCCGAGGGAGAAACTCTTGCCCCGGCTGCTTGCGTTCACGTTGAACGGCCGCGACCGCGCCGACGCCGTCGCCGACAATTTGCTGCTGCTCGATTTTCTGCGCGAGCAGTTGGGCCTGACCGGCACCAAGACCGGTTGCGACGGCGGTGAATGCGGCGCCTGCACTGTGCTGGTCGATGACAAGCCGACGCTGTCGTGTCTGACGCTGGCGGCGACGATCGAAGGCAAGCGCGTCGATACCATCGAGTCACTCGGCCACGACGGACAGCTTTCCGCGGTGCAGCGCGGCTTCCACGAGAAGCTTGGCTCGCAATGCGGCTACTGCACGCCCGGCTTCATCATGGCCTCGGTCGGGCTGCTGCGGCGAAATCCCAACCCCAACGATGCGGAAATCCTCGAAGGGCTCGGCGGCAATATCTGCCGCTGCACTGGCTACGTGAAGATCATCGAGGCGGTCAAATACGCCGTTGGGCTCAACGCGCGAGGCCTCGCGCCATGAACTTGGTCAAACGCCTACTGCACGCTCGGCCTGCTCCCCTCCCCCTTGTGGGGAGGGATTGGGGGTGGGGGTCGTTGCATTCGCGCACGGCCCTCTCTGCTACTCCCCTCCCTAACCCTCCCCCACAAGGGCGGAGGGAAAACAGAGGCGGTGCCACGTGAACAAACCCGTGCCCGCGCACAATATCGGCGGCTACGTGCCGATGATCGACGGGCCGGAAAAAGTTTCCGGCCGCGCCAAGTACACCGCCGATATTCTGGCCCCCGGCCAGCTCGCTGGTCGCATCTATCGCAGCCCCTACGCGCACGCGGAAATCGTTGCGGTCGATATTTCGGAAGCGGCAAAACTGCCGGGCGTCCTCGCCATCGTCACCGGCGCCGACTGCGACAAGGGTTTCGGCGTGCTGCCGATCGCACGCACCGAATTTCCGCTGGCGCGCGACAAGGTGCGCTATCGCGGCGAGCCAGTCGCCGCAGTCGCCGCCGTCGACGAGGCGATCGCACGTGAGGCCGTCCGCCGCATCAAATTTACGGCGCGCGAGCTGCCGGCTTATTTCACCGCCAAGGAGGCGCTGGCGCCCGACGCCGCGCAACTGCACGACAAGAAACCCGGCAATATCGAGCGCGACGTTTTGTTCGAGCTTGGCAGCGTCGACAAAGGCTTCGCCGAAGCCGACCTCGTGCGCGAGGGCGCCTACAATTGCGCCGAGGTCTGCCAGAACCAGATGGAGATGCACGCGGCGATCGCCGACTATGACGCCGTGCGCGACCGCTTGACCGTGCATGCCTCGACGCAGGTGCCCTACTACGTGCACCTGATGCTGGCGCAGATTACCGGCATGGAAATGTCGCGCATCCGCGTCATCAAACCGCATGTCGGCGGCGGCTTCGGCTGCCGCACCGAGACGCTCAACATCGAACTCGTCGCCGCAATGCTCGCACGCAAGGCCAAGGGTTGCGTGCGCATCGTCACCAGCCGCGAGGAGACCTTCATCACCCATCGCGGGCGGCCGGAAACCGGCATCAAGCTCAAGATCGGCATGCGCAAGGACGGTCGCATCACCGCGGTCGAATGCGCATGCGACCAGCGCGGCGGCGCCCATTCCGGCTACGGCGTGGTGACGATCCTGTACGCGGGATCAATGCTGTATGCCATCTACGACCTGCACAACGTCAAATATGTCGGCCGCCGTGTGCTTACCAATACGCCGCCCTGCGGCGCCTTCCGCGGCCACGGCACCGTCGACATCCGCTTCGCCTTCGAGAACCTGCTCGACCAGATGGCGCGCGAATTGGGGCTCGACCCGTTCGCGGTGCGGCGCGCGAATTTCTTGGTTGCGCCGACCTTCACCGACAACGACCTCATGGTGAACAGCTATGGCCTGCCGGAATGCCTCGACTGGGTCGAGCGTGAGAGCGGCTGGAAAGCGCGCAAGGACAAGCTGCCGAAAGGCAAGGGCCTCGGCATGGCCTGCTCGCATTACATCTCCGGCGCCTCCAAGCCGGTGAACTGGACCGGCGAGCCGCACGCCACCGTCAAGATCAAGCTCGATTTCGACGGCTCGATCGTCGTGCTCTCGGGCGCCGCCGATATCGGCCAGGGCTCGACCACCATCCTGGCGCAGACGGTGGCCGAGGTGCTCGGCCTCGATCTTTCCCGCGTGCGCGTGGTCACCGGCGACAGCGAGGTGGTGCCGAAGGACAACGGCTCCTATTCGTCGCGCGTCACCTTCATGGTCGGCAATGCTGCGCTCGATGCCGCACGCAACCTCAAGGCCGTTCTGGTGAATGCTGCCGCGCGCAAGCTGGAGGCGCGGCCCGAAGACATCGAATGCCTCGGCGAGGTCTACCGCGCTGGCGCCCAGGACAAGGGCGCGAGTTTCGACGAGGTGGTGATGGAGGCGCTCAAGGATTCGGGCACCATCACCGTCACCGGCAACTACTCGACCATCCCGGAATCGCACGGTGGCAAGAAATATCGCGGCGCCGCTATCGGCGGCACCATGGGCTATTCCTATTCGGCGCAGGTGGTCGAGGTGACGGTCGACGAAGACACCGGCGTCGTCACCGTCGACAAGGTGTGGGTCGCGCATGACTGCGGCAAGGCGCTCAACCGGTTGACCGTCGAGGGCCAAGTGCAGGGCTCGGTGTGGATGGGCATGGGCCAGGCGATGAGCGAGGAAGCTGGCTACCACGATGGCCTCATGCTCACCGCCAACATGCTCGATTACCGCGTGCCGACCATCCAGGACTCGCCGCCGATCGAGGTCGGCATCGTCGAGAGCAACGATCCGCACGGGCCCTTCGGCGCCAAGGAAGCCGGCGAAGGCTCGCTCGCCGCGTTTTTGCCGGCGCTGACCGCGGCCATCGCCGACGCCATCGGCATCCGCTTCAACGATCTGCCGGTGACGCCCGACCGGGTGTTCGAGGCGATCGAGAAGCGCCGACGCGCGCTGGAGAAGAGAGGCGGGGCGTGATGGCGGGTGAGATTCATAGTCATTCCGGGACGCCGCGAAGCGGCGGACCCAGAATCCACACACCGCAGCGCTGCGGGTTATGGATTCCGGGTTCGCGGCCTTCGGCCGCGCCCCGGAATGACAGTGGGTGGGATGGTCGCTGATGGATGCCCTGCCCGAATTCCGCGTGCTCAGCCCAGCGACGCTCGATGAGGTGCTGGCGGCGCGCGCGCGGCACCCGGAGTCGAAACCGCTCGGCGGCGGCACCGACCTCGTGGTGAACATTCGCCGCGGCATTGTCGCGCCGCCCGTCTTGATTGACATGAACCGCGTACGCGAGCTGCACGCGATCAAGGCCGACGCCAATGCCCTTGAGATCGGCGCCGCGGTGCGGCTGAGCGAGATCGCCGCGCATCGCGCGATCAACGCGCACTATCCGGTCGTGGCGCAGGCGGCCGCACATATCGCCGGTCCCACCCACCGCAACATGGGCACCGTTGGCGGCAATCTGTGCCTCGATACGCGCTGCATCTATTACAATCAGAGCGAATGGTGGCGCGAAGCCAACAATCATTGCCTCAAGACAACCGGCACCATCTGCCACGTGGCGCCAAAGAGCCGCGGCGTGTGCTTTGCCACGTTCTCAGGCGACCTCGCCCCGGCGCTGCTCACACTTGGCGCCGAGGTCGACATCGCCGGACCGCAAAGCCGCCGCACCGTCCCCCTGGAGAAGCTCTATATCGGCTTTGCCCGCCAGGACGTCCCGGTGACCGAAACCGAGGGCGACGGCAAATTCTTCTTGTCGCTGCGGCCGGGCGAGATCGTCACCGCCGTGCGCGCCAAGAACACGCCCGGCCTGCGCTGTGCGTACGACAAGATCCGCATCCGCCGCTCAATCGAATATCCGGTAGCCGGCGTCGCCGTCGCGCTGAAGAAAGAAGGCGGCAAGCTGACCGACCTGCGCGTCGCCTTCACCGGCACCAATCCGCGCCCGGTGCTGCTCGCCGGCGCCGAGAAACTCTGCGGCGGCGGCCTTGACGAGCGCGTCACTAAGGGTCTCGACGCGCTGGTGCGGGACCAAATCATGCCGATGAAGACGACCTTCACGCCCGGCCATTACCGCCGGCGCGTGGCCGGCGTGCTGGCGCGGCGACTGCTGACCAGGCTGTTCGAGGATTGACGGAGCGCGGCGTGCTGGACGTTTTCAACGAGCGCCGCCCCTACAATGCGGTCAGCGATTTTGTCGACGCCAATGTCGCGCGTGGGCTCGGCGCAAAAGTCGCCTTTGTCGATCCCGACCGTTCGCTGACCTATGGCGAGTTGCAAACGCGCAGCATCCGTTTCGCCGATGCCTTGCGTGCGCTCGGCATCGAGCATGAGCGGCGCGTCGCGCTGTTGCTCAACGACACCGTCGATTATCCGGTGGGGTTCTGGGGCGCGATCCGCGCCGGCGCGGTGGCAATCCCGCTCAACACCTACCTGACCGTTCCGCAATACGCTTACATCCTCGCCGACTCGCGCGCCTCCGCGCTGGTCGCCGCCGCGCCCCTGGCGCAAGCGATCTGGCCGATCCTCGACACGCTGCCACATCTCAAGACCGTGATCCTGGTCGGCGCCATCGAGGATGATAAGGCGAGCTTCGCCGGCCGCGACGTACACCTGTTCGAGGATGTGATGGCAGCGGCGGGCAGCAAGCCGTTCACGGCCGGCACGCTGTCCGACGAGGTGGCCTTCTGGATGTACACGTCCGGCTCGACCGGCGATCCCAAAGGCGTCAAGCACGTGCATTCCAGCTTGATGGCCACCGCCAAACTGTTCGGCCAGGGCGTGCTCGGCATCAATGAGAATGACGTGGTGCATTCCGCTTCCAAGCTGTTCTTCGCCTATGGCCTTGGCAATGCCATGAGCTTTCCCCTTTCGGTCGGCGCCACCGCCGTGCTGTGGCCGTACCGGCCGTCGCCCGAAGGCGTGTTCGAAATGATGCGCAGACACCGCCCGAGCATCTTCTACGGCGTGCCCTCGCTCTATACCGCGCTGCTCGCGCACAAAGATATTTGCAAAGGCGCGGGCTCGGACCGGCTGCGCCTTTGCGTGTCGGCCGGCGAGGCGCTGCCGGCGCATATCGGCGAGCGCTGGCGCAAGGCGGTCGGCGTCGACGTGCTCGATGGCATCGGCTCGACCGAGTTGCTCAACACGTTCCTCAGTAACCGCCCGGGCGACATCCGCTACGGTTCGACCGGCAAGCCGGTGCCCGGCTACGACACGCGTATCGTCGACGAACACGGCCGCGAGCTCGGCGTCGACGAAGTTGGCGAATTGATCGTGCGCGGTCCCTCGGCCGGCGAAGGCTATTGGAACCAACGCAGCAAGAGCCGACGCACCTTTGCCGGCGAATGGACTTATACCGGCGACAAATACCGGCGCGACGCCGAGGGCTATTACTATTACTGCGGGCGCACCGACGACATGTTCAAGGTCTCCGGCATGTGGGTGTCGCCGTTCGACGTCGAGGCGGCGCTGATCTCGCATGAAGCGGTGCTCGATGCCGCGGTCATCGGCAAGGAGGATGCCGACGGGCTGATCAAGCCGAAGGCCTTCATCGTGCTGAAGACGGGCTATTCAGCAGACGACGGCCTGCTGGAGAAGCTCAAGACTCACGTCAAGGAAATCGCCGGCCCGTGGAAGTTCCCGCGCTGGATCGAATTGCGCGACAATCTGCCGCGCACGGCGACCGGCAAGATCCAGCGGTTCAAATTGCGCGACGAAGATCGCGCGGCGCGCTAATGCGCCGGCGCTGCAGTCGCCTGCAGCGCTGAGAGCAGATCGGTCGAGCCCTGCACCGCCACGCGCTGATGATAGAAATGCAGGCCGTGCAGGCCGCCGAGCTCGGCACCGTTGCCGGCGCGGCCCGGTCCGCCGTGGTGACATTGCGGCATGACGATGCCGTGGCCGGTATGCGCGTCGGCGATGGACGGCTCGACGGCAAGCACGCGGCCGTGCGAGGCGCCAAGCGCCGCGACAGCGCGGGCAAGAAAATCGCGGTCCTCGCCATAGACCGACGCCACCAGCGAACCGCCGCCGCGCGCGGCCAGGGCAAACGCGTCGGCCTCGTCCTGATAGGGGATGATGGTGGCGGCGGGGCCGAACACCTCGGTGTCGTGCACCGCCTGCCCCGCCCCGCTCTCGGTCTTGAGCAAAGTCGGCGAAACGAACGCGGATTTACCCGGATCGATGCCGTCGAGCTTGGGCGCGGCCTCACCGCCGATAACGACTTTGGCTTCGCCGGCCAGTCGGTGGATGCCCTCGAGCGCGGCCTTCTGTTGTGCCCGCGTGACCAGCGGCCCCATGCGCGTCGTCTCATTGCGTGGATCGCCGACCGTCGTCTTGGCGAGTCGCGCCGACAAGGCTTCGGCCACGGCGCCCACCCGCTCGGCGGGTGCAAAGACGCGGCGGATGGCGGTGCACTTCTGTCCGGCCTTCTGCGTCATCTCGCGCGCGACCTCCTTGATGAAGGCATCGAAGGCGGGCGTCGCGGCTTGAACGCCAGGTGCGAGCAGCGCCGCGTTGACGCTGTCCGCCTCGACGTTCACGTGCGGACCGCTCGTCAGCACATTGCGAGCGCTGTGAATGCGTTGCGCGGTGGCGGAGGAGCCGGTGAAGGCGATCACGTCGTCCGCGGTCACGTGGTCGAGCAGGTCGCCGACGCCGCCGCACAACAAGCTGAGCGCGCCCTCGGGCAGGACGTTCGCCGCCACCACGTCGCGCACCATCTGGTGGCTGAGCCAGCAGGTGGCGGAGGCCGGCTTCGCCAGCATCGGCATGCCCGAAAGCAGCGCGCAGGCCGCCTTCTCCCACAGGCCCCAACTCGGAAAGTTGAAGGCGTTGATGTGCACGGCGACGCCGTGGCGCGGCGTCAGCAGATGAATGGCCTGGAAGTTCTCGGCCTTGGCGAGCCGTACCGGCTTTTCGGCGAGCAGCGACTTGGCCGGTCCAAGTTGGCTCCCGAGCCGCGCGTAATATTTCAACGTGCCGATGCCGCCGTCGATGTCGATCGCGGCATCGACCTTGGTGTTGCCGGAGTTGGCGATGGCGATCTCGTCATAGCGCGCACGGTTGGCGACAAGCACGTCGGCGACAGCGGAAAGGAGCTTTGCCCGATCAACATAATTGAGCGCCCGTAGCGCAGGCCCGCCGCGCACGCGCGCAAAGTTCAGCGCCGCGGCAAGATCGAGCCCCTTGGCGCTTGCCGTTGCCAGGACGTTCCCATTGGTCGGATCGACAAGTTCTGCATCGATGCCCTGCCCGCGCCACCACCGGCCGCCGAGATAGCTTTCCAGTGTTTCCGCGACCATTGGAGTCCCTCCCCGATTTTTTTCGTCATTCCGGGCGCCGCGAAGCGGCGAACCCGGAATCCATGGTTATGGATTTCCGGGTTCGCGGCCTAACGGCCGCGCCCCGGAACGACATTGTTGTTACGCGTCGGCAATCTTCACATATTCGAAGTCGCCCGGCTTGTTATCGATGCCGACCTTGGGCGGCGCGATCCAGTTCGCGAACTGGCCCTTCTCGTAGTGCGGTTGCATCAGGCTCTCGATGAAATCCTTGTCCGCTTCCGATGGTAGGAAATCGGTGCGCCGATGCGTCCACTCGGCGGGCGTGAGGACCTTGCCGTCGGCATCAGCATTGGTGCGCGCGAACTCGCCGATGTGGCGATGGAAGGCGACGTGCGGCAGTTTGATCTCGAACGGAATCCCCAGGTCGGCGATCACCTTGTTCCAACGGTCGACGCCGACCTGGCAGTCGGCGACGTAGTCGTCGCGCAGCCGCATGTTGAGTGCCGATAGCGCCGGTGCGTCGTCGTTCTTGATCTGGCCGTCGATCAGGCGCAGCACCGGATAGGTGCCGCTCTCGAGCTGATGGTCGTCCTTCAGGCGGTCCTCGCGGAAGCGGCCCTTGAGCCCGGCGTGGAAAGCGTTGGCGGCGTTGGTCGAAATCTCGTTGCCGAACAAATCGAGGGTGAGCGAGAAGTGCAGGTTCGCCTTCTTCTGGATGGTCGGCAAGTCAATGACGCCAAGCTTGCGGATCTTCTCCGTGTCGTATGGGTCCTTGATGCCGGCTTCGTTCATCGCCTCGCAGGTGCGCTGGACGGTGCGGGTAACGCCGGTCTCGCCGACGAACATGTGGTGCGCTTCTTCGGTGAGCATGAAGCGGCAGGTGCGCGACAGCGGATCGAAGCCGGATTGCGCCAGTGCCTCGAGCTGCATCTTGCCGTCGCGGTCGGTGAAATAGGTGAACATGAAGAACGACAGCCAATCCGGCGTCTTTTCGTTGAAGGCGCCAAGCATGCGCGGCGTGTCGGGGTCGCCGGAGCGGCGCTCGAGCAGCGCTTCCGCTTCGTCGCGGCCATCGGCGCCGAAATATTTCTGCAAGAGATAGACCATGGCCCAGAGGTGACGACCCTCCTCTACGTTCACCTGGAACAGGTTCCGCATGTCGTAAAGTGAGGGCGCGGTCTTGCCAAGGTGACGCTGCTGCTCGACGGAAGCTGGCTCGGTGTCGCCCTGGATCACCACCAGACGGCGCAGCATGGCGCGGTATTCACCCGGCACCTCTTGCCAGGCGTCCTCGCCCTTGTGGCTGCCGAAGGGAATCTTGCGCTCATCGCGCTGCGGCGCCAGCAGGATGCCCCAGCGGTATTCCGGCATGCGCACGTAGTCGAACTTGGCCCAGCCCTTGGGATCGACGCCGATCGCGGTGCGCAGGTAGACCAGCGCGTTCTGGAAGCCTTCCGGCCCCATGTCCATCCACCAGCCGATATAGCCGGGATGCCATTTCTCCAGCGCGCGCTTGACGCGCACGTCGTGGCCGAGCCCGACATTGTTCGGGATCAGGCCGTCATAGTCGACTGCGATCATGCTCATGGCTAAACCCTTTCTTTATTGAAGGTCGGCGAGACGCCGCTGCCGTAAAGCTTGAGCGCGCCCTGCTCGCCGATGGCGTTTGGCCGCTGGAAGATCCAGTTCTGCCAGGCGGTCAACCGGCCGAAGATCTTGGTTTCCATGGTCTCCGGGCCAGCGAAACGCAGGTTCGCTTCCATGCCGGTCATGGCGTCGGGCGAGAAGCTCGCGCGCTCTTCAAGCAGGATGCGCAGCTCATCGTCCCAGTCGAAATCCTCGTAGGCATTGGTGACGAGGCCGAGCTCGGCCGCTTCCTCGCCTTCGATCGCCTCGCCGATCCTGCCTTTGAGCGTGTCGAGTGTTTGTGGCTCGCCAAGGAAGCGAGTCTGTAGACGCGTCAGCCCATTGCCCATCAGATAGAAACCGAAATTGGCCTGACCGAGCGTGATCGCAGCGGCTTTGCGATTGTCGCCCTCGCGCGTGCCGATCAGCATCAGCGAGCGGTCGGCGGCAAAGGCAAGCTCGGCCAGCGTGCCGGCAAAGCAAGAACCCGGCTCGATCAGCGCGATGAAGCTCTTGGCGGTGACGTCGACGCGCTTCAACACGCGCTTGAGGTAATGGCGGATCTCGCGCATCAGCCAGTCGCCGTTCGCGTTGGCGAGGAAATCATCGTGCTCAAGCACGGCCTGCGCATTGCCGTCGGTGCGGAACAGCACGACGCCGATCTCGCGCTCGTTCGAGCGCAAATGCAGAATAGCGTCTTCCAGTTCGCGCGCAACGGTCAGCGGCCAGAACTTGTCGCCAAGCTGATGCGCGGCCTCGACCGACGCGGGCACGGTCTGCGACGGTCCGCGTACCGTGACCGTGGCCAGACAGCGCGCGCGGTCGACCTCGATATCGACATGCGAATAGGCGACGCGGTCGGCCTCGATGTGGCGCGTGAGCGGATTGAACTTGATGCCTTTGGCATCTTTCGGTCGGTCAGAGCGTGCAGCCAGTCCATGCGCACGCGCGGCGACCGCGTCCTTCCATTTCGAATTCGGCACTACCTCGTCGACCAGCCGCCAGTCGACCGCCTTGGCGCCGCGTACGCCTTCCTCGATCGAGCAAAACACGTCGGCGCGATCGCGCCGCACCTTGCGCTTGTCGGTGACGCGGGTGAGACCGCCGGTGCCAGGCAAGACCGCCAAGAGCGGCGTCTCCGGCAGCGCCACCGCCGAGCGGCGGTCGTCGACCAGCATGATGTGATCGGCGGCGAGCGCGAGCTCGTAGCCGCCGCCGGCGGCGTTGCCGTTGATGGCGCAGATATAGATCTGTTTGGAATTCTCCGAGGCGTCCTCGATCGCCAAGCGTGTCTCGTTGGTGAACTTGCAGAAGTTCACCTTCTGCTGATGCGTCGACTTGCCGAGCATGCGGATATTGGCGCCGGCGCAGAACACATTGTCCTTGCCCGACTTGATGACCACGCAGCGCACTTCCGGATGCTCGAAGCGCAGCCGTTGCACCGCGTCGTTCAATTCGATGTCGACGCCGAGATCATAGGAATTGAGCTTGAGCTCATAGTCGCCCATGCCGCCGGCCTGATCGACGTCCATGATCAGGTAAGCGACGTCGCCGTCGTATTCGACCCGCCAATGGCGGTAGCGCGAGGGATCGGTTTGATAATCGATCGCGGCCATGAACCTGTCCTTGCGCGCCGGTATGAATTATTTTGCATAGAGATAACATCGGGCGTGGGCGACGACAACAGGTACGTGTGCGGCAATGGCACGCGCTGTCAACATGTTGTTTGACGCCGGTTTCGGCGCGAAAACGCCGACTTTTCCGTGGTCTAGCCGCTATTCCTGCGCGACGCTTCGCGGCGGCCATCCTGCTCTTGACCTGCATTATATTTCAGGATACCGGAAAGCGCATGAGCGCCACCAAGCCGCACGGCCGCGACACCGACGCCTATCTCAAGCGTCTCGGCGAGCGCGTGCGTACGCTGCGCAACCAGCGCGGCATGTCGCGCAAGGTGCTGGCCCAGCATGCCAAGGTGTCCGAGCGTTACCTGGCGCAGCTCGAGACCGGCAAGGGCAACGGTTCGATCGTGCTGCTGCGGCGCATCTCGCGCGCCATCGGCCTGCCGGTGACGCAGCTTGTCAACGAGAGCGTCGAGCGGCCGCTCGATTTCGTGCTGTTGTCGCAATTCCTCGAACGGCTGCCGCCCGGCGCCTTGAGCGATGCGCGCGAATTGTTGTTGCGCCACTTCGCCGAGTCGTCCGAGAACTTGCGCAACCACCGCATCGCGCTGATCGGCCTGCGTGGCGGCGGCAAGTCGACGCTCGGCCGCCTGTTAGCGGCGCGGCTCGACGTGCCCTTCATCGAACTTGATCGCGAGATCGAGCGGGGCAGCGGCGCATCGCTGAGCGAAATCTTTGACATGTTCGGGCAGGAAACCTTCCGCCGCGCCGAGCGCGAGGCGCTGGAAAGCGTGCTGCGCCAGCACCGCGCCTTTGTCATGGCGACCTCGGGCAGCATCGTCACCGAGCCGGGCACTTTGGAACTCCTGCTGGCGTCCTGCTTTACCGTGTGGGTGCGGGCCGAGCCGGGCGAGCACATGAAGCGAGTCATGGAGCAAGGCGACATGCGGCCGATGGCGCACAGCGGCCGCGCCATGCAGGACCTGATCGCCATCCTCAAGAGCCGCGAGCCGCTCTATGCCAAGGCGGCCGCCGAGCTTGTCACCACCGGCAAGACGCCCGAGCAGAACCTGAACGAATTGCTGCGTGTCATTCCCGTTTCCGACGGTCGCGTCGCGCGCAAAGCAAGAGAGATCGTGCCGGAGCGAATCGGATGAGCGAGACGATCAAGACCGACGTTCTCATCATCGGCGCGGGGCCTGTCGGCCTGTTCGCGGTATTCGAGCTCGGGCTCTTGGACATCAAGACGCACCTCGTCGACATTCTCGACAAGGTTGGCGGGCAATGCGCCGAGCTCTATCCGGAAAAGCCGATCTACGACATTCCCGGCATTCCCTACATCACCGGCAACGGCCTCACCGAAGCGCTGATGGAGCAGATCAAGCCGTTCAAGCCGGCCTTCCATCTCGGCGAGATGGTGACCACGGTCGAGAAGATCGGCCAGCCGGCATTCCGCGTCAGCACTGATGCCGGCAAGACGTTCGAGTGCAAGACAGTTGTGATCGCGGCCGGCGGCGGCTCGTTCCAACCCAAGCGGCCGCCGATCCAAGGCATCGAGCCTTACGAGGACAAGTCGGTGTTCTACGCCGTGCGCAAGATGGAGAATTTCCGCGGCAAGCGGCTCGTTATCGTCGGCGGCGGCGACTCGGCGCTCGACTGGACGCTCAACCTGCAGCCGCTCGCCCAACGCCTGACGCTGGTGCATCGGCGCGACGAGTTCCGCGGCGCGCCCGACAGCGTCAACAAGATGCGCGCGTTGGTCGCCTCCGGCGACATGGACTTGAAGATCGGCCAGGTCTCGGCGCTCGAAGGCGGCGATGGCGCCCTCGTTGCGGCGACCGTCAAAGGCAATGACGGCGCGCTCACCCGCATCGAATGCGACGCCATGCTGCCGTTCTTCGGGCTGACCATGAAACTCGGCCCGGTGGCGAACTGGGGCATCAAGATGGAGGATGAGCTGATCCCGGTCGACACGGCTGCCTTCGAATCGAACATCCCCGGCCTCTTCGCCATCGGCGACATCAACAGCTACCCGGGCAAGCTCAAGCTCATCCTGTCCGGCTTTCACGAGGCCGCGCTGATGGCGCAGAAGGCCTATCACTACGTCTATCCGGACAAGAAGCTGGTGTTTCAATACACCACCTCTTCGACCAGCCTGCAGAAAAAACTCGGTGTCGCATGAGCGAAGTGCAAGAACTGTCCCGGTCCAACCATTCCGGCAACGAGACCATGCCCAAGATCACCTTCATCGAGCATGACGGCACCGCGCACACGGTCGAGGGCGAGATCGGCTCGACGGTGATGGAGACGGCGTTGAAGAACGACATCGCCGGCATCGTCGCCGAATGCGGCGGCTCCTGCACCTGCGCCACCTGCCTCGTGCATGTCGACGAGAAATGGAGCGCGATCGTCGGCCCGCCTTCGGCGGAGGAAAACGACATGCTCGACACCGCCTTCGAGGTAAAGCCGACCTCGCGCCTGTCTTGCCAGATCAAGGTGACGCCGGAGCTGGATGGGCTGATCGTGCACACGCCCTCCTATCAAGGGCGTTGACGGCTCGCGAGTGCGCGGTGACTGATTTTCTGCAGCCGACCGAATTCATCGACAGCGATAACGCGAAGCTGCGCGCCTTCGCTGAGAAGGCGGTGGGCGGCATCAAGGGCGCCAAGGCACGCGCCATCGCGCTCTATCATGCGGTGCGCGACAGCATCGCCTACGATCCTTATCTCGACTACACCGACCGCGACGTGTTTCGCGCCAGCGCCGTGCTCAGCGCAGGTCGCGGCTTTTGCGTCGGCAAATCAGCGCTGCTCGCGGCTTGCGCGCGCGCCGTAGGCATCCCGGCGCGCGTTGGTTTTGCCGACGTGCGCAACCATCTCAATTCAAAGCGGTTGCGTGAGCTGGTCGGCGGCGACACCTTCATGTGGCATTCCTACACCGAACTCAATATCGACGGCGCTTGGGTGAAATGCACGCCGGCCTTCGACCGCGTGCTGTGCGGGCGCGCCCATATTGCGCCGCTCGAGTTCGACGGCGTGCACGATTCGCTGTTCCATCCCTTCGACGCCGCCGGCCGCCGGCACATGGAATATCTGAAGGACCGCGGCACCTTTGAAGACGTGCCGGTCGACGCCCTCTTCGCCGATTTCGTTCGCCATTATCCGAAGCTGGTGGAGAGCGGCAAAGCTGGAGGCAATTTCCGCGCCGAAGTTGCCGGCTAGGTAGCCTGGACAATCAACTGCCGCGATAAGTCGCGTAGCTCCACGGCGTGACTGTCAGCGGCACGTGGTAATGGCCCTCGGGCTCGGCAATGGCGAAGCGTATTGGCACGACGTCGAGAAACGGCGGGTCCGCCCGCACGACGCCGCGGCGGGCAAAGTAATCGCCGATCATGAAGCGCAATTCGTAACGCGCGATCGGCAGCGGCCTTCCGCCGATCAACGGTTCGTCGGTGCGGCCGCTGGCATCGGTCACCCCGGCGGTTATCAGCACGTTTTCCGCACCGGACAGCTCGCAAAGCTCCACCACGACATCGGCAGCGGGGATGCCCGCATGCGTGTCGAGGGCGTGGGTCGTGAGCCGCCCATGCACCGCAAGCTTGTCGGGTGCACTCACGTGCTGGTCAAGCCGCAGCGCTGCGATGCGGAAAATCTCCAACAGCGCCGCGTCACGCTCGGCCGCGATCGTATTTCCCAACCGCCGCTCGAACTGGCGGAAGATCGACTCTTTACCGTGGCGGCGCACACATATGATGAAAGGAAAGCCGAATTTCTTGTGATAGCTCTCGTTGAGACGGTGGAATTCTTCGAATTCACGCTCGCTCAGCCGGGCAAGCCCGGCGCTGCCCTGCTCGGCCTTGGAATCCGCAGTCATGGCGCCGGCGCGCGCCGCCTTGCCGGCAAGATCGGGATGCGCGTTGAGCAGCGCCAGTACGCGGCTCGCATCGGCGGCTATCACCACCGCGCGCATGGCGTCATTGAGCGCTGCGAGCGCCGCAAACGGCCGCTTGTTGGCAACGGCTTCCGCGACCCAAGGCGAATGCTCGTAGATGGCGCCGAGGGCTGTGACGAAATCCGCCTTGTTCGCGGCGTTGAGCTCGTCGAGCCTCATGTCACCACCGGCGCGTTTTTGGCCAAGGCCGCGTGCTCCTTATGCCAATGTTCTGCGATCACAAGCCGCGTTGCAACAAAGACGCGGTCGTGGCGGCTGATATGGTCGAGGAAACGCGCGAGCCCGGCAAAGCGCCCGGGCCGCCCGGCGAGGCGGCAATGCAAGCCGACCGACATCATTTTCGACGCGTGCTCACCCTCGGCATAGAGCACATCGAACGCGTCACGCAGATAAGTGAAGAAATCCTCGCCATGCGCAAAACCCTGCGCGTTGACGAAGCGCATGTCATTGGCATCGAGCGTGTAGGGAACGATGAGGTGCGGTCCCTTCGGCCCAGCGACCCAGTACGGCAGGTCGTCGGCATAGGAATCCGATGAGTAGACAAAGCCACCATCGTCGAGCACCGCTTTGAGCGTATTGACCGACGAGCGTCCGGTGTACCACCCGAGCGGGCGCGCGCCGGTCACCTCCTTGTGGATACGGATGGCTTCCGCCATGTGCTGGCGTTCTTCGGCTTCGCCAATATCCTTGTAGTCGAGCCATTTCACGCCGTGGCTGGCGATCTCCCAATTCGCCTCCTGCATGGCGGCGACCACATCGGGGTTGCGCGCAAGGGCCGTGGCCACGCCGAACACCGTGACCGGCAGTGCGCGCTCCTTGAACAGCCGCCACAGCCGCCAAAAACCGGCGCGCGAGCCATATTCATACATCGACTCCACGTTCATGTGCCGCTGCCCCGGCCACGGCACCGCGCCGAGCACGTCGGAAAGAAAAGCCTCCGACTCCCGGTCGCCGTGCAGCAGCGAGCGCTCGCCGCCCTCTTCGTAGTTGACTACGAATTGCACGGCGATACGGGCGCGGCCCGGCCAGCGGGCATCGGGCGGATTGCGGCCATAGCCGATGAGATCGCGCGGATAGGACATGGGTGGCGAGGATGCTTCAAGGCTTGAACCGGCTCAAGCGCGTGGTGCCGATATTTTGCAAATTCGCCATGCCTGCCCTAGCGTGGTGCGGGACATCAGCGAGAACCGACAATGGATAAGCTGCGTATTAAGGCTGGGCCTTACACGTTCGATGCGGCTTTCGAGAGCAAAGCCGCGCCGAAAACCGTTGCGGTCTTCCGCAAACTACTGCCTTACGAGAACAGGGTTATCCACGTGCGCTGGAGCGGCGAGGCGGTGTGGATTCCGCTCGGCGAGCTCGATCTCGGTCTCACTTACGAGAACCACACCAGCTATCCAGCGCCGGGGCAGATGATCGTCTATCCGGGCGGCATCAGCGAAACGGAAATTCTGCTCGCGTACGGCGGCTGCCGTTTCGCCAGCAAAGTAGGACAGCTCGCCGGCAATCATTTCATCACCATCACCTCCGGCCTCGACAAGCTCGCCGAGCTAGGCCGCTCGACCTTGTGGGAAGGCGCCAAACCGATCCGCATCGAGAGCGCTTGAACGCCGCCGTCAATCTGTCATCCTTCTGACGCCGGCGAACGGGGGTTCTCCGCCTTGCTGATCGTCTTCACCGAATGGCTGAGCGCGACCTTGCGCTGGCTGCACGTGATCGCCGGTATCGCCTGGATCGGTTCGAGCTTCTATTTCATCCATCTCGATCTCAGTCTGAAGGCACGCGAGAACCTGCCCGCGGGCGTCAAGGGCGACGCCTGGCAGGTGCATGGCGGCGGCTTCTACCAGATGATCAAGTTCATGGTGGCGCCGTCGCAGATGCCGGACGAGCTCACTTGGTTCAAATGGGAAGCCTACACGACCTGGCTGTCCGGCTTCGCGCTGCTGGTGCTCATTTATTATCTCAACGCCGACCTGTTCCTGATCGACAAGTCCGTGCTCGACATGAGCGCGCCGACCGCCGCGCTCATCGCCTTTGCAACGCTTGCCGCCGCCTGGCTCGCCTACGAAGCGATGTGCCGCTCACCGCTCGGCAACAACGAGGTGGCGCTGGCGCTCGTTGGCTACGTCTTTCTGGTCGCGCTCACTTACGGCTTCACGCACGTCTTCAGCGGACGCGGCGCCTTCACCCAGATCGGCGCGTTGATCGGCACCATCATGGTGGCGAACGTCTTCGTCATCATCATCCCCTATCAGAAGAAGACGGTCGCCGCGTTGATGGCCGGCAAGGAACCAGATCCCGTCTGGGGCGCGCTCGGCAAGCAGCGCTCGGTGCACAACAACTACCTGACGTTGCCGGTCGTGTTCCTGATGCTGTCGAACCATTATCCGCTGATGTTCGCCACGCAATACAATTGGCTCATCGTCGCCATCGTACTGGCGATCGGGCCGGTCATCCGTCACTTTTTCAACGCTCGGCATGAAGGCAAAGAGAGCCCGTGGTGGACTTGGGCCGTCGCTGCCGCCGGCATGATGGCGGTCTTGTGGCTCTCGGGCACGGGCGCCGGCATTCAGATGGGCGCGCTGCCGCCGACGCCGAAATTCGCGGCGGTGCAGGACATCATCATCTCACGCTGCAGCATGTGTCACGCCAAGGAGCCGGTCTGGGCCGGCTTTGTCACCGCGCCGAAAGGGGTGCGGCTCGATGACGCCGATCAGATCAAGCTGCACGCGCATCTGATCGACATCAACGCCGTGCGCTCGCATGCCATGCCGCCCGGCAACATCACCGAGATCAGCGCCGAGGACCGGCAAATCTTGGCCGCCTGGATCGCCGCCGGCGCGCCGACGAAGTGACGCCCGGGCCCGGCGCGCAGGAACTTCATCCAAGACGTCCCATTTCGCCCGGATTTACTCGCGATTTCCGCTGGGTCGGCTGTTGACGCTGTTTTGTGCACAGATGCAACAAATTGACGCCTTCAATTGCCGCCGGATTTGGCACACTATTGGCTTGCCGGTTTTATGGGCCCGGCTGACGCACGGGGGTCCGGGTCCATATTGTTTAAGGCCGTCTGGGTAATGCTCAATCCAGTATCTGCAAGCCACCCTGCCGCGGAAAGTCCGCTGCTGCAGGCTATCGGCATCACCAAGCTCTACGGCACCTTCAAAGCCAACGACAATGTCGATCTCGACCTCTACCCACGCGAGATCCACGCCCTGCTCGGCGAGAATGGTGCCGGCAAGTCGACCCTGGTCAAGATCATCTACGGCCTGATCCAGCCGAGCGCCGGGGAGCTGCGCTGGATGGATGAGAGGATTGAGCTCGCCAGCCCCTCCCAGGCGCGCGCGCTCGGCATCGGTATGGTGTTCCAGCACTTCTCACTATTCGAGAACTTGACCGTCGCCGAGAATGTCGCGCTTGGCCTCGACGGCAGCGAGAGCTTCGCCGCAATGTCAGCGCGGCTTGCGCAAGTGTCGCGCGATTACGGCCTGCCGCTCGATCCCAAACGTGAAGTGTGGCGGCTCTCGGTCGGCGAGCGCCAGCGGATCGAGATCGTGCGCATGCTGATGCAGAATCCACAGCTTCTGATCCTCGACGAACCGACCGCGGTGCTCACGCCGCAGGAGGCCGAGCAGCTGTTCGTGGTGTTGGAGCGGCTCAAGGCCGAAGGCCGCGCTATTCTCTACATCTCGCACAAGCTCGAAGAAGTGAAGCGGCTGTGCGATACCGCCACTATCCTGCGCGGCGGCAAGAAGGTGGCGACCTGCAATCCACGGCGGGAAACCGCCGCTTCCTTGGCGCGTATGATGGTCGGCGCCGACATCGGCGAGGTGAAGGCGGCGAGCGGACGCGCCGCCACCATCCCCCGCCTTGTCATTCACGACCTCTCGCTAGAGCCGGATGACCCGCACGGCGTATTCCTGCGCAACGTCTCGGTCGAGGTGAAAGGTGGTGAAATCCTCGGCATCGCCGGCGTCGCCGGCAACGGTCAGGGCGAATTGTTTGCGGCGCTGTCGGGTGAGCGCCTCTCGCCATATCCGGACGATGTCATCATCGACGGCAAAGCCGCCGGACAGCTCTCGGTCACCGAGCGGCGCCGCTTGGGCGCCGCCTTCGTGCCGGAAGAGCGACTCGGCCATGGCACCGCGCCGCGCATGAAACTATCGGAGAACGCGCTGCTCACGGGTCACGCGGCGAGCGGCATGGTCAAGCGCGGCTTCATCGACCGCTCAGCGACGCTGGCGGCCGTCGACAAGGCCACCCAGACCTTCGACGTGCGCAAGGCCAAGCGCGACCCCGAGGCGGTCAGCCTCTCCGGCGGCAATCTGCAGAAATTTGTGGTCGGCCGCGAAATCCTGCGCGAGCCCGGTGTGCTGGTCGTCAGCCAGCCGACCTGGGGGGTCGACGCCGGCGCTGCCGCCACCATCCGCCAGGCGCTCATCGATCTGTCCAGCCGCGGCAGCGCGGTGCTGGTGATCAGTCAGGATCTCGACGAGTTGATCGAGATCGTCGACCGCATCGCCGTCATGTTCCACGGCACGCTGTCGCAGCCAATCGACGCCGCCGAGGCAACGCGCGAGAAACTCGGGCTCTTGATGGGCGGCAGCAGCGTCGCCCCACCGACGACCCCGCACGAGGCGAGTCATGCAGTTGGTGCTTGAGCGGCGCGGCGAGCGCTCGGCTTTGATTGCGATTGCCTCGCCGCTGATCGCCATTGCACTGACGTTGATCACGATGTCGATATTGTTTGCACTGCTCGGCAAGAGTCCGATCACCGCGCTCTACATCTATTTTGTGCAGCCGCTGACCGATTCCTATACGCTGCAGGAAATCGCAGTGAAGGCGACGCCACTGGTGATGATCGGCGTTGGTCTGTCGCTCTGCTATATCGCCAATGTCTGGAATATCGGCGCCGAAGGTCAGTTTACCATCGGCGCGGTCGCCGGCAGCTGGCTTGCCGTGTACACCAACGGCACGGGCGTGGGCTATTGGGTGCTGCCGGTGATGCTCCTGCTTGGCGCGGCGGCCGGCGCGCTCTACGCCATGATTCCTGCGATCTGCAAGGTGCGCTTCGGCGCGAGCGAAATCCTGACCAGCCTAATGCTGGTCTACGTCGCCGACCTGTTCATGGACTATCTGGTGCGCGGGCCCTGGCGCGATCCGCACGGGCTCAACTTCCCGACCACGGCGGACTTCGATCCGGTCGCCACCGTGCCGGCGCTGATCGAGGGCAGCCGCCTGCACGCCGGCGCCATTGTCGCGCTCATCCTGGTCATGCTGGCGACCGTGCTGCTCGGCCGCACCATCAAAGGCTTCGAGATTCGTGTGGTCGGCGCGGCGCCCAAGGCCGCGCGCTTCGGCGGTTTCAACTCCGATCAGCTCGTCATCTTCACCTTCGCGGTGTCCGGGGCGCTCGCCGGCCTCGCCGGGATCATCGAGGTCGCCGGACCGATCGGTCATCTACAGCCGGGCATCTCGCCAGGCTACGGCTTCACCGCGATCATCGTCGCCTTCCTGGGACGGCTCAATCCGGTCGGCATCCTCATCGCCGGCCTGTTCCTGGCGCTGACATTTATTGGCGGCGAAGGAGCTCAGATCTCGCTCAAGGTGCCGCTCGATCTCACCAAGGTATTCCAGGGCATCTTGCTGTTCTACGTGCTCGCCTGCGATTCGCTGATCGTCTACCGCATTCGTCTCATCACCACGCTGCGGAAGCCGGCCCATGGCACTGCTTGAAGCCATCATCCTGTCGGTGATCGCCGCCTCGACGCCGCTCTTGCTGGCGGCGGCGGGCGAACTCGTGGCCGAGCGCTCCGGCGTGCTCAACCTCGGTGTCGAGGGCATGATGATTATGGGCGCAGCCTGCGGTTTTGCCGGCGCCTATTTCACCGGCTCGACCTTCGTCGGCGCGCTGGCCGGCATCATCGCCGGCGCGGCGCTTTCGCTCGTGTTCGCAGCTCTCACGCTCGGCCTCGCCGTCAACCAGGTGGCGACAGGGCTCGCGCTCACCATCCTTGGCATTGGTCTCTCCGGCCTGATCGGCGCTGGGTTTGTCGGACAACGCATCACGCCGGCCCCGCATCTTGACATTCCTTTCCTTACCGACCTGCCGGTCGTCGGCCATATCCTGTTCGGCCAGGATGCCTTCGTCTATTTCTCGATTCTGCTGGTGGCGGGAATCTGGTGGTTCCTTTACCGGACACGTGGCGGACTTATCCTGCGCGCGGTCGGCGACAATCACACCTCGGCCCATGCGCTCGGATACCCGGTGCTGAAGATCCGGCTGCTGGCTGTGCTGTTCGGCGGCGGCTGCGCCGGCCTTGCTGGAGCCTATCTGCCGCTTGCCTATACGCCGTTTTTCATTCCCGGCATGACCGCAGGCCGTGGCTGGATCGCGCTGGCGTTGGTCGTGTTCTCGTCCTGGCTGCCGGTTCGCCTGGTCGGCGGCGCCTATCTGTTCGGCGCGGTCACCATCCTGCAACTGCATACGCAAGCCCTTGGGCTTGGCATCCCATCGCAATTGATGTCGTCGCTACCCTATCTCGCAACCGTCATCGTCCTCGTCCTGATCTCGCGTACGCGCGCTACCGCCGGGTCAGCCGCGCCCGCGTCACTGGGAATGGTATTCGTGCCTGACCGTTAACAACCCGGAGCTGGTAACATGAAAAAATTCTGTCTCGCTGCTGCGGCCACGTTCGTCACGCTTGCGGCCGCCACGCTCGGCGCCCATGCCGCCGACAAGCTGAAAGTGGGCTTCATCTATCTCGGCCCGGTGGGCGATTTCGGCTGGACCTATCAGCACGAGGTCGGCCGCCAGAACATGGTCAAGGCCCTCGGCGACAAGATCGAGACCACCTATCTCGAAAACGTCAACGAAGGTCCCGACGCCGAGCGTGCCATCGAGCAACTCGCGCGCGCCGGCAACAAACTGATCTTCACCACCTCGTTCGGCTACATGGATCCGACGTTGAAGGTAGCCAAGCGCTTCCCCAACGTGTTCTTCGAGCACGCCACCGGCTTCAAGCGCGCGCCCAATATGAGCACCTATTCCGGCCGCTTCTACGAAGGCCGCTACATCCAGGGCGTGATCGCGGCCAAGATGTCGAAAAAGGGCGTGCTCGGCTATATCGCCTCATTCCCGATTCCCGAGGTGATCTCCGGCATCAACGCAACCCTGCTCGGCGCGCAGACCATCAATCCGAACATCAAGGTCAAGATCATCTGGGTGAACTCGTGGTTTGACCCCGGCAAGGAGGCCGATGCCGCCAAGGCGCTGGCCGACCAAGGCTGTGACGTGCTCATGCAGCACACCGATAGTCCGGCGGCCATGCAGATCGCCGCTCAACGCGGCATTCTGGCCTTCGGGCAGGACTCGGACATGATCAAGTTCGGACCGAAGAGCCAGCTCACCGCCATCATCGATAACTGGGCGCCATATTACGAGCAGCGCGCCAAGGACGTGCTCGACGGCACCTGGAAATCGACCGACACCTGGGGCGGCTTGAAGTCGCAGCTCGTGGTGATGGCGCCCTACACCAACATGCCCGACGACGTGAAAGCGCTCGCGGAAAAGACGCAGGCCGCGATCGAAGACGGCAGCTTGCATCCGTTCAAGTGCCCGATCGTCGACCAGGACGGTAAGACGATCGAATGCAAAGGCGGCACCCATCTCGACGATGGTCAAATTCTGAGCATGAACTTCTACGTCAAAGGCGTGGACGAGAAGATCCCCGGCAAGTGATCGTTCATTCGACCGAATTCCTCCCCCGAGAGTGGGGGAGGAGTGGGCCCTCAGCCTTGCAGCTTGCGCGCCGCCGCCTGATGCCGGCGCATCAGCGCGGCGAGGTCGAGTTCGGGAATCGCGCCGTCGATCACCGTCCAACGGCCGTCCACCATCACGCGGTCGGCGCGATGCGCGCCGCACAGCACCAGCGCGGCGAGCGGATCGCCATGGCCGGAGAAACGCAACTCGCCGAGCTTGAACAACGCAAGGTCGGCCCGCTTGCCGGGGGCGATTTCACCGAGCTCCGGCCGGCCGATGCACGCCGCGGAGCCTTGCGTCGCCCAGCGCAGCGCGTCCTTGTGGCTGACCTTGCCGACGCCGTAGCGGGCGCGCTGCAGCAAGAAGGCGGCACGCACCTCCTGCATCAGGTTCGACTCGTCATTGGAGGCGGAGCCGTCAACGCCAAGACCGATGCGCACGCCTGCGCCTTCCAGATCGCAAACCGGGCAGCCGCCCGAGGCGAGAGCCTGATTGCTGCAAGCGCAATGGCTGATGGAGACGCCGGCTTGTGCCAGTCGCGGCATTTCCGCAGCCCGAAAGTGAATGCCATGGGCGAGCCAGACACGATCGTTCAACCAGCCGCAGCTCTCCAGATAATCGAGCGGCCGACAGCCGTAGAGCTGTTGGCAAAACTTGTTCTCGTCTTCCGTTTCGGCGAGGTGCGTGTGCAGGCGCACTTCGTGCTTGGCCGCCAGTGCGGCGGTCGACTGCATCAGCGAAGTGGTCACAGAAAACGGCGAGCACGGCGCCAGCGCGACCTGCACCATCGCGCTCGGCCCGCTTTCGTGATAGCGGCCGATCAATCGCTCGCTGTCGGCCAGGATGATATCCTCGTCCTGCACCACGCTGTCCGGCGGCAGGCCGCCGTCGCGTTCCGACAGATTCATCGAGCCGCGCGTCATCAAGACACGCAGCCCGAGCCGCTCGGCCGCGGCGATCTCGATGTCAATCGCATTTTCAAGGCCGGCCGGAAAAACGTAATGATGGTCGGTGGTGGTGGTGCAGCCCGACAGCATGAGTTCGGCCATGGCGACCGTCACCGCGGCATCGAGCGCCTCCGGCGTCAACCGTGCCCAAATGGGATAGAGCGCCTTCAGCCAGGGAAACAGCTCGCGGTCGAGCGCCGCCGGCACAGCGCGTGTGAGCGTCTGATAGAAATGGTGGTGCGTGTTGATCAGCCCGGGAATAACTACGTGCTCGCCGGCGTCGAAGGGCTTAGCTTCCGTTTTCGGAGTACCGCCCTTGGCGACCAGTTCGACGATCTCGCCGCCCTCAACCACCACGCCGCGCTCGGCTCCGTCCGCCATGATGGCCAGGGGGTCTTTGATCCAGATCGCTTCGCTCATCGTTTTTCCCCCTGCCCCACGCGCAGCGACGGGCCAGCGGCATGGATTTAAACACGATCAGCGCGGTCGCGCGACCGCGGCGGCGCAATCAGCTGCCCGCGTGGCAAGACGGCGACGCCTTCCTCGCTGGCGGCACCTGGCTGTTCTCGGAGCCACAACCGCAACTTACACGGTTGATCGATCTAGCCGGGCTTGGCTGGGAGCCGTTGTGTGCGAGAGACGCCGGCCTCGAAATCGCAGCGACCTGCACTATCGCGCAACTGGACGCATTCACCGCTCCGGCCGACTGGCGCGCCGCGCCGCTGATCGGTCAATGCTGCCGCGCTTTCCTTGCCTCGTTCAAGATCTGGAACGCGGCGACGGTGGGCGGCAATCTGTGCATGGCCTTGCCGGCGGGGCCGATGATCTCGCTCACTGCCGCGCTCGACGGCGTTTGCACCGTCTGGAGCAAGGACGGCGAACGGCAGGCGCGGGTCACCGACTTCGTGCTCGGTCCGCAACAGAATGCGCTGAGACCCGGCGAGGTTCTGCGCAGCATCGCGCTGCCAGCTGAGGCGCTCGCCCGCCGCGCGGCGTTCCGGCAAATCTCGCTGGCGCCGGTTGGCCGCTCCGGCGCGCTGCTGATCGGCACGCACGATGTGCGCGGCGGCTTCATGCTGACGATCACAGCGTCAACCCCGCGTCCGGTGAAGCTCGCTTTCGCGGCCCCGCCCTCCCCCGCCGACCTTCATGCGCGCATCGAAGCGGCGATCCCGCCGGACGTTTATTACGACGATCCACACGGATCGCCGGCATGGCGCCGCGCCATGACCTTGCACTTGGCCGAGGAGATCCGCGCGGAGCTTGCGCGATGACGTTTCGCGTCAACGGCAGGGACTTTTCCGCCCAGCCGGCGCCCGGCCAATGCCTGCGTACCTTCCTGCGCGAGCTCGGCTGGTTCGGCGTCAAGAAAGGCTGCGACGCCGGCGATTGCGGCGCCTGCACGGTGTGGATTGACGGCGCGCCGTTCCACAGCTGTCTTCTGCCCGCCTTTCGCGCCGAGGGCCGCGCCATCACCACCATCGAGGGGTTGGCGCAGGGTAGTACGTTGCACCCCATGCAGCGCGCCTTTCTCGACGCGCAAGGCTTCCAGTGCGGCTTTTGCACCGCCGGCATGATCATGACCGCGGCGGCGTTGAGCGAGGCGCAAAAAGCGGAGCTCGGCCGCTCGTTGAAGGGCAATATCTGCCGCTGCACCGGCTATCGCTCGATCGCGGACGCGATTGCCGGCAAGCGCGATGTCGAGGACGGCGATGCCGGCGTCGGCCACAGTGCACCGGCGCCGGCCGGGGCGGACATCGTCACCGGCAAAGCTCGCTTCACGCTCGACGTCGCCGTCGAAGGCCTGCTGCACATGAAGCTTGCGCGCTCGCCGCACGCGCATGCGCGCATCCGCGCGATTGACAAGGCGGCGGCCCTGACGGTGCCGGGCGTACGCGCGGTGTTCACCTACGAAGACGCGCCGCCGACTGCCTTCTCCAGCGCGCGGCACCAGGACCGCCGCATCGATCCCGACGACACGCTGGTCCTCGACCGGGTCATGCGCTTCGTTGGACAGCGCGCCGCGGCGGTCGTCGCCGACAGCGAAGCCGCGGCCGAGGAAGCCTGTCGCTGGCTCAAGATCGACTACGAGATCTTGCCGACGGTCTTCGACCCCGAAGAGGCGATACAGCCCGGCGCCCCCCAGGTGCATCAGGGGCACTCGAATGTGATGGCCGAAGTGCACGGCAATCTCGGCGACATCGAAGCCGGCTTCGTCACCGCGGACGCGATCCACGAAGGCACCTATTATTATCCGCGTGTCCAGCACGCGCATCTGGAGACGCTCGCCGCGATCGGCTGGATCGATGCGCAAGACGCGCTCAATATCCGCACCAGCACGCAAGTGCCGTTCCTGACACGCGACGAGCTTGCCCGCGTTTTCAATCTCGCGCCTGAAAAGGTCCGTGTATTCTGCGAGCGCGTCGGCGGCGGCTTTGGCGCCAAGCAGGAAATGCTGGTCGAGGACGTGGTGGCGCTCGCGGCGCTCAAGCTCAGGCAGCCGGTCAAACTCGAGTTCACCCGCGAGGAACAGTTCACCGCCGCCACCACGCGCCATCCGATGCGCGTGCGGGTAAAGATCGGCGCAAGGCGCGATGGCACGCTCACTGCAATGCAGATGCGCGTCATCTCCAACACCGGCGCCTATGGCAATCACGGCGCCCCGGTACTCGAGCACGCTTGTGCGGAAAGCGTCAGCGTCTATCGCTGCGCGAACAAAAAAATCGATGGCTACGCCGTGTATACCAATACGGTGCCCGCAGGGGCCTTCCGCGGATACGGGTTGCCGCAGACGAATTTCGCGGTCGAGTCGGCGATTGACGAGGTGGCGCGCGCCATTGGCATGGACGGACTCGCGTTCCGTCGCCGCAACGTGGTGCGTAAAGGTGAGGCAATGCTATCGACCTCGCCGCATCCGCAGAAGGAAGTGATCTACGGTTCTTACGGCCTCGACCAGTGCCTCGATCTCGTGGATGGCGCGCTCAAGCGCGGCGACGGCGATGCCGCTCCGCCCGGCTGGCGCGTGGGCGAAGGCGTGGCATTGACAATGATCGACACGGTGCCGCCCGGCGGGCATTTTTCCGATTCCACGATCGCGCTGCGCGAAGACGGCGGCTACGCCCTCACCGTCGGCACCGCCGAATTCGGCAACGGAACCACGACCGTGCACAAGCAAATCGCGGCGAGCGTGCTCGGCATCAGTTCCGCGCGGATCGCGGTCCGACAATCCGACACCGCGCATGGCGGACACGACACGGGGGCCTTCGGTTCAACCGGCACCGTGATCGCCGGACGCGCGACCGAGCTCGCCGCGCTCGCTTTGCGCGAGAAGGTCATCGACGTCGCCACCCGCCACAGCAATGCCGCGCGTGAGCAGTGTGAGTTGGCCGGCGACATAGTTAGCTGCGCAGGGCGGCCGATTACGCTTCTCGAACTTTATGCCTCAGCCAAGACATTCGGTATCGATCTCTCAGCGCGAGGCCACACCGACGGCATGACGCGATCGGTTGCCTTCAACGTGCAGGGTTTCCGCGTCGCGGTGAACCCGAATACCGGAGAACTGCGCATCCTCAAAAGCGTGCAAGCAGCCGACGCCGGCGTCGTGATCAATCCCATGCAGTGCCGCGGCCAGGTCGAAGGCGGCGTGGCCCAGGCGCTCGGCCCGGCCCTGTTCGAGGAGATGGCGATTGACGCCGAAGGCCGCGTCGTAAATCCGTCCTTCCGCCACTATCATCTGCCGGTGCTGGCCGACGTGCCGCGCACCGAAGTGCTGTTCGCCAAGACCAGCGATACGCTCGGGCCGTTCGGCGCCAAGTCGATGAGCGAGAGCCCCTACAATCCCGTTGCTGCCGCGCTCGGCAACGCCATCCGCGACGCGACCGGCGTCCGGATTTATTGCCTCCCCTTCAAACCGGACCGTGTTTTCGCAGCGTTGCGGCGCGATTGAAGCGGCATGCTCGATCCGACATTTACGAGGGAGTCGTCTTCGCCGCCATTTGTCGGATGGTAATGAGGACGAACTCCGCCGGCTTTAGCGGCGCGAAGCCCACGACGATATTCACGATCCCTGCAGCGATGTCATCGTTGGTCGTCGTGTCGTTGCCACACGTTACGAAATAGGCTTGCTGCGGAGTCGCGCCCTGGAATGCGCCGCGCGCGAACAAGTCTTGGAGGAAGCGGCCCACGCTTGACCGGATTTGCGCCCACAGCGGCTCGCCATTGGGTTCAAACGCCGTCCATTGCAGCCCGTCGTCGATGCTTCGCTCCAGGTAAAGCGCCGTGCGGCGCACGGCGACATATTTCCAGTCGGAATTTCGCGCATCAGCGCCCTGCATGGTCCGACCACCCCACACCACCGTGCCGACACCCGGCAAGGTGCGGATGCAGTTGACGGCCTTGGAATTGAGCGTGTCGTTCTGTTGATCGTTGATCGTCAACCCAATACCGCTGCTGCCGCTGACATTCGCATCCGTTCCTGCCGGCGATTTCCACACGCCGTGAGCAGAATCGGTCCGGGCATAAATGCCGGCAACAAAGCCACAGGGCGGAAACGGCCGCAATTGATTGTTCAGCAAAGGATCGCTGGCCAGCACCCAGGGAAAATAGAATGCCGCGTTCATGGCGTCATTGCCGGTCGCGCTGCTGTCCGGACCATTTTGCAACGAGGCGACCGAGGCATCCGCCGCGCAGTCGGCGATCAGAAAAGCACGCCGGTCGCGGCAAAACTCTTGTAGGTCGCTCAGCACAGAAGGATTGCTCTCTCCAGGAACGCAGAGAAGATTGAACGGCGCAAGCCCGCCCAATCTGTGGACGCCGCCCGTGTTGCCGGGCGGGAGCAACGCGCTTTCGAAAGCCGCGTCGTTGGGGACGAGCACTTTTCCGTCGGCTCCACTCATTGCCAGACGTAGGACGAGTGCTTGCTGTCCGCCGTTGGCGAAGAAATGCGACACCGAATAACCGAGCGGACTGCGCGCATCGAGACCGCCGAACTCGCGGGTGAAATCGGTAAAGCTCTGCACCACCTCCGGGCGGTCGATGGGGCCTTTTGCCGTCCAGCCAATGAAAGCAGCGACCGAGGTGGCGATGCCGGCAATCGGTGTCACGCCCGAGGTCGTTTCCTGCGTATAAACGCCCGGATAGGTCGTCACGTCCGGCATTGCAGGCTCCCCTGAGCAAAGCCGATCCCTACGGCGCCCCACGTGTCGGCACAGAATGTGTCACGAGATAGCGCCGTAACGGCAGCGCTTGCCAGCCGAGCCGCTCCGCCGTTAAGCCCCACAGGCCCTTTGGAGCCCACAGCATGATGACAATGGCAACCGCGCCCATCATCAACAGGTACAGACTGCCGAGATCAGCCAAGGTTTCGCGCAATGCAAAGAAGATAACGGTGCCGATGATCGGCCCCTCGATGCGGCCAATGCCGCCGATCACCGTGATGAAAATCACGAACGCGGTCCAGTCGTTGACGCTGAACGCAGTGTCGGGCGAGATGCGCAGCTTCATCAAAAAGATGACGGCACCCGTCATCGCGGTGCCGAACGCCGTCAGCACATAGACCAGAAACTTCACCATGCGGACGTCGACGCCGTTGCTCTGCGCCGCCACCTCGTTGTCGCGAATGGCGGTCAGCGCCAGGCCATGCCGCGAGCGTAAAAGGGCGACGATCGCAACGAGCGTGATGACCGTGATCCCCAGCGCCAGCCAATAAATTTCGAAGTCGCGCGCTTGTCGACTTGGCGCCATGGCAATCACGATTGCAGCCGGCAGGCTGATGCCGGAACCACCGCCTAACGTGGAGAGTTGCGACGCAATCAGCCGGAACACCTCCGCCATAACCCACGTGCCGATGGCGAAATAAGCGCCGCGCAGGCGGAACATCAGGGTGGCGACCGGCACCGACAACAATGCCGACACGACGCCGGCGATGGGCACGGCGGCTATCGGATGAACTCCAAGAATGATTGCGAGCCAGAACAGCAGATAGCCACCAAGGCCCACGTAGGCCTGTTGGCCGACCGACACAAGCCCGGCATAGCCGGCGAGCAAATTCCATAGGCTCGCCAACGTGACATAGGTGCTCATCTCGGCCAACAGGCGCAGGGTCGCGCGATCGCTCCAATAGGGAGCCAACATCAGGGCGATCAGCCCGACCGCGATCAGCGCAAGGCCGATCCGACTCGAACGCGTGGCGTGTTCGACGCGGGTCATCCCGACACCTTCGGAAACAGGCCCTGCGGCCGCACGGCGAGGATGGCCAAGAACACAACATGACCGGCGAGCACCTGCCAGCCGGGATCGAGCTCAGCCCCAATCGCCTGTGCAACGCCAAGAATGATGCCGCCGGCAAGCGTGCCCCATAAGCTGCCCAGTCCGCCCATGATGACCGCTTCAAAACCGAAAATCAGCCGCGCCGGGCCGATGGCCGGGTCGAAATTCGCGCGCACTGCCAGGAACACGCCGGCGATGGCAACCACCGCAAGCGACAGCGCCATCGCCATGGCGAAGACGTGGCGGGTATCGATGCCCATGAGCTGTGCCACGGGCTGGTCGTCCGAGGTGGCGCGGAAGGCGCGGCCGAGAGCAGTCCGGTAGAACAGAATTTGCAACCCAGCAATCACGGCAATGGCGACGAAAAACTGAATTAACGGCAAATAACCGACCCACAGCCCTTGCAACATCTGAACCGTCTCGATCTCGATTTGTCCAGCTTGCAGCTTGCGGCTATCCGCGGTGAACAGCTCGAGCAGCCCGTTCTGAATGATAATGGAGACTCCGAAGGTCACCAACAGCGGCGGCAACAGATCATCGCCCAGCGTAAAATTGAGCAGGCCGCGCTGAAGCACGTAACCAATGGCGGCCATGATCGGCACCACCAGGAAGAGCGATGTGAGCGGGTCGATCCCGAGCGAATTCGTCACGACTAGCGCCACATATGCCGCCAATACGATGAGATCGCCATGGGCGATGTTCACAAGCCGCATTACGCCGAAGATCAGCGACAGTCCGGCGGCGAACATGGCGTAGAGGCCGCCCACCAGGATGCCCTGCAAGATGACGTTGAGCCAATGGATCATGGCGCTTCACAGTCCAAAATACGCTGCCGAAATAACTTCGCGCGTGAGTTCGTGCGCTTGGCCCTGCAGCGCGATGCGACCTTCCTGCAGACAATAGACGTGATGCGCCGCTTTCAGTGCTTGAGCGATATCTTGCTCGACCACAATCAATGAAACACCCTCGGCAACAAGCGCGGGCAGCCGCTCATAAATATCGCGCACGACTATCGGGGCGAGACCCAGGCTGATTTCGTCGCATAACAGCAGACGCGGATTGGACATCAACGCGCGGGCAATCGCGCACATCTGTTGCTGGCCGCCGGAAAGGGCGGGCGCCGGCAGGTGGCGCCGCTCGGCGAGGATCGGAAACAGCTCGTAGACGCGCGCCAGTGACCAAGGACCAGGCCGCCGTGACTGCGAACCGATCAGTAGGTTCTCCTCGACCGTGAGCGATGGAAAGAGCCTACGGCCCTCTGGGACGAGCGCGATGCCGCCCGCCACCACATCGAAAGCCGCTTTGGTTATGATGGAGCTGCGATCAAAGACGACGTCTCCGCGGCGCGCCGGCATCATGCCGGCGATGCATTTGAGCAGCGTGCTTTTGCCAGCTCCGTTGGCTCCGATCACAGCTACGACCTGGCCTTGCTCGATTTGCAGCGAAACGCCGAACAGCGCCTGGAAGTCGCCATAGAAGGCATCGAGCGCACGCACCTCGAGCAGCGGTTCAGGCATCGGCCTCAATCCCCATATAGATTTCGGCCACTTGCGGACTGTGGATCACATCGACCGGCTCGCCTTCGGCAATGAATTTGCCGCCATGCAGCACCAGCAGCCGGTCGACGGTAGCGAGCAGGGCGTGCACCACGTGCTCGATCCATACGATGGACACGCCGCTTAACCGCACATCTTTAATCAACGTCACCAAGGTCTTGCATTCATGTTCGGTCAGCCCGCCGGCGACCTCGTCGAGCAGCAGCACCCGTGGGCGCGTCGCGAGTGCGCGGGCGAGCTCCAACCGTTTACGATCGAGCAACGTAAGCCCGCCCGCTGGCATGTTGGCCTTACCGATCAGCCCGCAGCGCTCGAGCAACGTCGCGCAGCGGTCATAGACGGCGGCTTCCCGCTCGCCCGTGCCGAATGCCGCGGCCACCACCACATTCTCGAACACGGTCATGCCTGAAAACGGCAGCGGTATTTGGAACGAGCGGGCAAGCCCTTTGCGGCAGCGTCGTTCGGGCGGCAGCCGCGTGATGTCCTCGCCGGCAAACACGATGCGTCCTGCATCAGGCCGGACCGTGCCAGTGGCGATGCCGAACAGCGTGGTCTTGCCGGCGCCGTTCGGGCCGATAATGCCGAGCGCTTCGCCCTCCTGCAGTGCCAGGTCGACCTCGTCGGCGACCACGACCGCACCGAAGCGTTTCGAGACCTTTTCGAGCGCCAGGATGGAAGGCATTTCGCGCGGGGTTCTCACTCGACCGCCGACCCTATCACGTCTAGTGTTCGCGGCCGCAACCACTCATCGCGTCGAGGGAGCGCCATGACCACGCCATCGCTCGCCGGCGAACTGCCGCGGGAAATGACTTCGCTGCAGTTCAGGCCGCTATTTATTTTCCGGATCAACGTCGCCAAACCTTCTGTCATCGGTCAGACGCCGAGCATTGACCGGCGCGTAGGCGAAATCACCGGCGGGGTGTTCGAAGGCGAGCGCTTGCGCGGCAAGATTCTCTCCGGCGGCAGCGATTGGCAGACCGTGCGGCGCGACGGCTCATGGGTGCTCGACGTGCGCTTCGTCATGGAAACGGACGACCAGCATCTGATCGGGATGACCTACAAAGGCATTCGCCACGGTCCGCAACCGGTGCTCGATCGCATCGCCCGCGGAGAGAGCGTCAACCCGTCCGACTATTATTTCCGTGTGGCGCCGTTCTTCGAAACCGCGTCGCAAAAATATGGCTGGCTCAACAATGTGGTCGCCGTAGCGACCGGTCATCGTCTCGCGAGTGGCCCGATTTATCAGGTGTTCGAGATCGCGTAGGATCTTCATCGCCGCGGCATCTCCGAGGCTAGTCCGGCGGCTGTGTCAAGCCATCGGATCGGCCGGCAGGCCCAACCGAAAGCGTCCGTGGTTTTCGTAAGCAGTGTCGCTCATGACCTGGTGAATGCCAGCAGTATTGAGGTCGCGCAACAGGCGGCCGATGACGTGCGGATGATGCAGGCCGGTGTTGCCGGCGAAATGGTAGGCCATTGTGGCGACGCCAACGGCGATGTCGGTGGCGTAGACGGCAATGGCGCGAACGTCTGCGATGTCCGCACCGTCGGGCAGTTGGCCGGTTAGGACCTTGTCGTAAAGCAGCTCATAACGCTCGTGCATGAGCGCGCGTGCCGCGCGCAGCTTGAGATCGGCCTCTGCGATCTGGCGATGCACGACCTGTCGCTCGTCGAGCTTGGAAGCGCGGAACGTGCCGCGCGTTGTGGTGGCAATCTTGATCACTTCATCGAGAGCGCGTCGCGCCGCGCCGATCGCGACGCTGCCGTGCTCCTTGGCGACGTAGGAGAACGGCGGCAGAAGATAGGTCGGGCCGCCGCGTACGGGCTTTGGCCGCAGTAGATCCCATGTAAAGGTCAGCTCGCGCGGCAAAAAATAGTTCTCGATCGAAAAATCGACCGAGCCGGTGCCGCGTAGACCGACGACACCGCCCCAATTGTCGTGGAACGTAATGTCCTTGACCGGGAATGCAGACAAGATGACCTGCGGCTGGCCGCCTTCGGCTTCCGGTTCGACAAGCGTGCCGCCGATTGCCCATTCGGCGTGACGAATGCCGCTGTTGAAGCGCCAGCGGCCGCTTACCCGATAGCCGTCGTCCTCACGCTTGGCGCGACCGGCCGGAAATACCGAAATCGACGCAGTCGGAATGGCGCCGTCTTTGAATACGCGGGCGATCCCAGCCGGCGGCAGAAACGCGCCGAGCGAGGCGATGGCGGTCGCACCCACCATGGTGCACCAGGCGCTGGTGAAGTCATGATAGGCAAGGTTTTCCAGCACCAGCATCTCGGTCACCGGGTCCACCTCGGCGCCGCCGAGCTCGTGCGCGAGCTTCAGCCGAAACATGCCCGAATCGCGCAGCGCCTTGACGGCCTCCGGCGCCAGCGTTCCAAGCTCTTCGCTGCGTGCGCCCGACGCCTGCAGCGTGTGCCCGATATCCTGCACCGCTTGCAACAGCAGTGAACGATTGGCGGCCGTTTCGTGTGGAAATGCTTTGGTCACGGACTCATCATCTCCCAGCATGCGCGCGTGGATTTTTTTGCGGCCAGCCCGGCGAACGCGATCACTCCGGACGCAACGCTAGGCGTTGCGCCCAAAATGAGCGGCCGACAATGATGTCGCCGCTCAACCGATTGGCTCCATTTTGCCGCCGACCGGAATCTCGGGCGCCGACTTGTTTTCAGTGATAATCAGGTTGTAGCTGCCGTCGTTTTGACGTTTCCATTGCCCGCCGACAAGTGGAGTCTTGCTGACGTTTTTCACCGGCGCCCCGCTCCAGTGAACCGGGCCGACGATCGAGTGGTAGTTGGTTTCCTTGATCGAGGCCAACACCGCCTTGGGATCGTGGGGGTCCTTCGCGCGCTTGAGCACGTCGATCGCCACCTCGAACAGCGCATGGACGTAACCGATCGGCTGCGTCCACGGCCGGTTGGTCGCTTTCGTATAGGCATCGGTCAGTTGCCTCGCGCTCTGCCCGGTGAGGCCGGATTTGAAGGGGAAGGTCGGCGTCCACCAGATCTCCGTGCTTAATCCGTTGCCGCGCGCGCCCAGCGATTGCACCACCGAAGGGAATAGCAGCGCCTTGCCGATAGTAACGATCTTGGGATGGAAACCCTGCTGGGCCGCCTGCGACCAGAAGGTGGAGAAGTCGGGCGGAATCATATTGCCGACCACCATCTCGGCGCCGATCGCCTTGAAGGCGGATATTTGCGAAGTGAAGTCGTTGTTCATCACCTGGTAGCGGCCAGGGTCGTGCAATTTGTAACCGGCCTTGGTCAGCTCGGGCGGCAGTCCGTGCTGCGGATCGCCCCAGGCATTGCCATCGGCGTCGTTGGGAAACAGACCACCGATCACTTTATTGGACGGCAACTGGTCCCACATCGGCAGATAGGACGCGATGACGTCTTCGAGGCCCCAGAAGAAATGATAGGTCCAGGTGAATCCGCTCTTCGGATCGCCGTTGCGGCCGAAGAAATACGGCTGCCATGGGCAATTGGTGGTCACGCACGGCGTCTCGTTGACCTCGGCTTGGTCGGCCACGGGATTGGTGGTGTCCGGGGCGGCTTGCCCGACGATAAGATTGACTTTGTCGCCGAGGATCAGTTCGGAAGCGACATCGGATGCGCGGCTCGCGCTCGATTGGCTGTCTTTCGAAACGATCTCGACCTTATAGGGCTTCCCGCCGACGGTCAGTCCCTTGCTGAGGATGTCACGGACCTGGCCGAGGATGAAGGTGTCGGCCTCGCCAAATCCGGCAAGCGGACCGGTTTTCGGACTGACATATCCGATCTTGAGGGTGTCGGAGGCCGCCTGTGCCGGCAGCACGCGTAGGACCGCCGGCGCGGCGATTGTACCGAGACCGGCCTTGACCAAGGCGCGGCGGGAGATACCGCGATACAGCGATGCCGTGGATGTTGCGTCGCGTTTCATTGAACCCTCCCGCTTTTGTTTCCTGCACTGTTACGGCTTGATTTGCCAAAACCATATACACTTTTTGTCGAGCTAACCATGGCGGGCAGGTCGCCTAAACGAACCGCATGCCGTGAACACACGGCAGCCCATCGCACGATCGGAAATGACCGACCGCCGCGTCCGTTCGAAACACGGGCGACCGCTCGGGTTCTGTTGGTGGATGGACGCCAGCTTTCGCCGGCCGCTCAGATGATGAACTCCATCTTCCCGCCGGTCGGGATTTTCGGCTCGGTCTTGTTGTCGACGATGACGATGTCGTATTTGCCATTTTCGCGCAGCCGCCATTGGCCGCCGACCAGCGGGGTCTTGGCGATGTTCTTCTGCGCAAAGGGCGGCAGTTTCTGCCCCGTCCATGAGATTGAGCCGACGATGGTATCGAGCTTGGTTGCGGCGATTGCCGCAACTGTCGCCTTGGCGTCGCCAGTCTTGCCGGCGCGCTTGAGGACGTCGGTCGCGACCTCGAACAGCGCGTGTACAAAACCGATCGGCTGCGTCCATTGTTTCTTCGTCGCCGCCGTGTAGCCGTCGGCGAGCTGCTTCGCCGATTGTCCGGTGAGCGATGACTTGAAGGGATGGCTCGGCGTCCACCAAACCTCGGAGGAAAGATTGTTGCCGTTCTTGCCGAGGGCCTCCACCGCCACCGGAAACAGCAACGCCTTGCCGACAGACGCGATTTTCGGCCTGAAGCCCTGCTGCAGCGCTTGGTTCCAGAACGTGGTGAAGTCGGGCGGGATCATCACGCCGGTAATGATCTCGCACTTCGCCTCCTTGAAGGCGGAGACTTGCGAGGTGAAGTTGTCGGACAGATTCTGATAGCGGCCAGGATCGGTCAGCTTGTAGCCGAGCTTGTCGAGCACCGGCGGAAAGCCGACCACCTTGTCGCCCCAGGCATTGCCGTCGCCGTCATTGGGGAAGAGCCCGCCGACCGATTTGTCGGTCTGCAACTGCCCCCACATATTGGTGAAGACCGCGATGACGTCCTCGAGCCCCCAAAAGAAATGGTACGTATAGTTGAACGGCTTCCATGTCTTGGGGTCGCCGGGGTTTTGCTGGCGGCCGATGAAATAAGGCTGCCATGGCGCGACCGATGAGATGCAGGGCACCTCGTTGACCTCGCATTGCGTAGCGACCGGGTTGGTGGTTTCCGGCGTTGAGGCGACCAGCATCACGTCGATGCCGCTGTTGATCAGTTCGTTGGCGACATCGGCGGCGCGGCTCGGATTGGATTGGCTGTCCTTGACCGAAACTTCGACCGGATAGGTGGCGCCACCGATCTTGAGGCCGGCACTCACCGTCTTCAGGTAGTTCGAGATGATGTAATTGTCGGCCTCGGCGAAGGCGGCGAGAGGGCCGGTCTGTGGGCTGACATAGCCGAGCTTGATGGTCTTGGCGGCGAGCACCGCCGGGGCGAAGACCGGGCTCATTGCAAGAGCGGCGGAACTGGCGACGAAGCTGCGCCGCGTGAGCGCGCGACGCGAATGGCGATGCCTCCCGTCGGACATGGACGTCCCTCCCCTGATGCGGCGCGCGGGGCGCCGACGCGTTTCCCTTGACGGATTTATTTTGTTCGCTTATCGAACAAGCGTTCGTTATGCGATCATCTTACGGCGAGGCCGCGCCCTGTCAATCGCGCGGGACACGGAAATGCTGACCAGATCGCCGCGCGGCGGGGCCGACGACAAGGAGTTCATGGCGACGCTCGCCAAGGGCCTCGCCGTGCTCGGCTGCTTCGGCAAGCAGCGCCCGAGCATGACGCTGTCGGAAGCGGCGGCCGCTGCCAACCTGTCGCGGGCGACGGCGCGGCGCATCCTGCGCACGCTCGCCGAGCTCGGCTATGTCGAGCAGCGCGGCCGCGACTTCTCGCTGTCGCCGAACATCCTCAAGCTCGGCTTCGCCTATCTGGCGACGCAAAGCTGGATCGAGCGCGCGCAGCCGCTGCTGCGCGAGCTGAGCGAGCGGCTGCATGAATCGACCTCGGCGGCGATCTTGGAGGGCGTGGAGGTCGTTTACGTCGTGCGCGTGCCGACCCGGCGCATCATGTCGGCCTCGATCACGGTTGGCAGCCGTTTGCCGGCCTTTCACACCGCGCTCGGCCGCGTGTTGCTCGGCTATCTCGACGAGGCCGAGATCTGGCGGCGGCTGAAGTCGCAGCGCATCGACGCTTACACGCCCTCGACCATCACCGATCTGCAGGCGCTGTTCGACCGCGTGCGTGACGACCGCGAGCAGGGCTTCGCCATCGTCGACGAAGAGCTCGAACGCGGCTTGCGCGCCATCGCCGTACCTGTGCTCGACCGCAGCGGCCAGGCAATCGGCGCCATCAATCTGTCGACGCATTCGGCGCGTACGACGCGCAACGAAATGCGCGATCGTTTTCTGCCGGCGCTGAAGGCGGTGGCGGAGCAAGTCCAACTCGCGATTGCGTAAAGGCAGGAGCCGTCACGCTCTTGAGTTCGCGGGCGGGCCGCCGTAACCTCGCTCTCGTTCGCACATCGTACATGCGTTCGTTTATCGAACAAAAGGCATAAATCAACCTGGGATCAAACGCTTAACAGGAGGGGCCCATGACCACGCGCGCCAAGCCGGAGGCCTTCGCCGCCGAGCCGACCACCATCGGCAAGGTGGCGGTGAAGCGGCCGCAGACCGGGGCCGAATATCTCGAGTCGTTGAAAGACGGCCGCGAGGTCTTCCTCTACGGCGAGCGCGTCAAAGATGTCACCAAGCATCCCGCCTTCCGCAACACCGCGCGCATGGTGGCGCGGCTCTACGACGCGCTGCACGACCCCAAGCGCAAAGACAAAATCCTGGTGCCGACCGAGACCGGCAACGGCGGCGTCACCCACGCTTTCTTCAAGGCGCCGAAGACGCCGCAGGAAATGTTGGCCGGCCGCACGGCCATCGCCGAGTGGGCAAAGCTCACTTACGGCTGGCTCGGCCGCGCACCCGACTACAAGGCCGCGTTCCTGGCGACGCTCGGCGCCAATGCCGAGTTCTATGCGCCGTACCAGGACAACGCCAAGCGCTGGTACAAGTACAGCCAGGAGCGCGCACCTTTCGTCAATCACGCCATCATTCACCCGCCGGTCGACCGCGATCGGCCGCCGAACGAAGTGGGCGACGTCTGCGCGCACGTCGAAAAGGAAACCGACAAGGGCATCATCGTCTCCGGCGCCAAAGTCGTGGCGACCGGCTCGGTGCTCACCAATTACACCTTCGTTGCCCACCACGGCTTGATCCCGGTGAACGACAAGAAGTTCGCCATCGTGTTCATGGTGCCGACCAATACGCCCGGTGTGAAATTCATCTGCCGCACCTCCTACGAGATGACCTCGACGGTGATGGGCTCGCCCTTCGACTATCCCTTGTCCTCGCGCATCGATGAGAACGACGCCGTCTTCATCATGGACAAGGTGCTGGTGCCCTGGGAGAACGTCTTCGTTTATGGCGACGTCGAGAAGGCCAATAACTTCTTCCCGCGCACCGGCTTCCTGCCACGTTTCGTGGTGCACGGCTGCACGCGGCTCGCGGTCAAGCTCGACTTTATCGCCGGTCTGCTGCTCAAGGCGACGGAAGCCGCCGGCACCAAGGACTATCGCGGCGTGCAGGCCAATGTCGGCGAGGTAATCGCCTGGCGCAATCTGTTCTGGGCGCTGTCCGACGCCATGGTGCGCGACCCGCGGCCGTGGATCGGCGATTACCTATTGCCCAACATGGATCCCGGCAACGCCTACGCCATCATCGCCACCATCGCCTATACCAAGATCAAATACATCATCGAGCAAACGGTCGCTTCAGGCCTGATTTACCTCAACTCGCATGCGCGTGATTTCAAGAATGCAGAGATCAGACCGTATCTCGACCGCTACCTACGCGGCTCGAACGGTTATAAAGCCGAGGAACGCGTAAAGCTGATGAAGCTATTGTGGGATTGTTTGGGCAGCGAGTTCGGTGGACGGCATGAGCTTTATGAAATTAACTACGGGGGATCGACCGAAGAAATCCGACGCTACTGTCTGTTCGGCGCGCAAGCCTCCGGCAATGCGGATCGCTTCAAGGGCTTTGCGGAGGAGTGCATGGCTGAATATGACCTAGATGGCTGGCGGGTTCCTGATCTGACCGATCCAGGCGAACTGAGCTATCATGCCCTGAAAGATGCCAAGTAAGGCAAATGACCATTCATCACCAGTGCGCGGCCGCAGACACCGCCTTGTTCCGACGAGTCATGGGGCGCTTCACCACGGGCGTTACTGTTATCGCCGCAGAGGTGGACGGCTTGATACGCGGTATGACAGCCAATGCCTTTATGTCGGGTTCGTTGACACCACCGCTCTGCATCTTGTCGGTGGCGAAGCGCGCGCGGCTACACGACAGCTTGATGCGAGCGGGACGATTCGGTGTCAGTATGCTGGCGCAGGGACAGGAGGCCGTCAGTGCGCATTTTGCCGGACAGAGCGCCGACCACGTGGCGATCGAGTTTGAGAGCGTGGCGTCCGTGCCGCTTCTAAAAAATGCCAGCGCAGCGATCGCGGCCAAAATCGAGGCGTCGCATGGTTGCGGCGATCACACGCTCTTTATCGGCCGCATCATTCACATGCAGGACAACGATCGGGCGCCGTTGGTCTATCAAAGCGGCCGTTATGGTGCATTCGTCTCCAACCAAACGCCCGAGTCGACGATCGAATTTTGGTAATCGATGCAGCCTTGTGTCACGGCAACAAATATCCGCAGATCAGCAAACCTTGCATGAACCATAAAAATTTAGACGCCTTCGTGAGGCAACTCGTTCGCAATCAGTCAGGCAAAATCGCCACGGCTCGCGTCCAACCAGCGCGAACGCGCTCGATTTTCACCGGAAAGCAAGCGACATTGTAGATGTGTGGAGATTGGCTGGGGCGGCCGCAAGGCGATGTCTTCTGTCCGGTCGACGAGTCAAGTGATCGAGCGAAGATCGACTTTGCGATATTCCTGGAGCACGCCACGCATCCAGATGTTCGCCGCCGGCTTGATCTCCAGCAGCTCGGCGGTTTCAAGTTCGTTGAGGTAGGTCCGGACACTTCAATCGGTCGCGCCCATGTCCTTTGCCAGTTTGATTTGGCCGGGGAAGCACGCGTCATCTTGCCATGCGTACTTCAGCAGCATCGCGTAGGCGAGTTTGGCGCCGACTGAGATATCGCTCTTGGTCAGAATAAAATTCGGGACCTGAATGAAGCCGTGGCGCGTGATGGGATCAGCACCGATGATTTCGATGTTACGGTCCTTGAGAATATCGCCGATCGAGCGAGCCTCTCTGTATTGCATACGCTCCCATTATACGGGCCGCGCAAGCAGCTATCCCGGGCTTATCCCCTATTTGGCGTGTGGAATGCCATCAGGATGATGCTGGCCGATTGGCCGCGGGTCGCCGCGACCGGCCGCGACCAGCGGCGAAAGTTCGCTTTTGGCCCAACGCTGCCGACGAAGTAACGCGTCTTTACTTCTGTTTTTGACCCAACCGATGCGCGCTACGCAGCGCATTAAGACTGGCTTCAGCCGAGTTCCATGCCCATGGCTTTCATTACGGGCGCGTTCTCGGGGTCAGTCAGGAACTTGAGCAGCGCCGCCGCAGCCTCGGGCTGCTTCGCTGCTGGTCCGACAGCACCCGGGAACAAAATAAATTTCTGCAAATCGGGCGGGAAATCGATCACCTGTACGCCTGCTACCGGCAAGAGATCGCTAATCAATTGCGTCGCGAGTTCCGCTTCGCCTTTGGCAACCAATTCGGCGGCGTGGCCGCCCGGGAGTGCAGTGACCTTGGCCTTAACCTGGTCGCCGATGCCGAGCTTTTCGCAGACCGAGATGAAATAAAGTCCGCTCGCGCCCTGCCTGATATAGGCGATCGATTGCGCCGCCAGCATGGCGGCCTTGAAGGATTCGGCGTCGTGGATGTCGGGTTTTGGCGCGCCAGCTTTGTAAGCAATGCCGAGTCCAACGCGGGCAATGTCAACACGCGTGGCCGGGTTGACCTTTCCGGCCTGGACCATCTCGTCCATCACCGGGCCGGTGAGGATGGCGAGGTCGAAAGCCTCGCCGTCCACGATGTCGTTCTTTAGCACGTTGGCAACACCATAACGAATAACGAGTTTGTTGCCGGTCGCCTTTTCGTATTTTGCCTTAAGTACATCGAGCACCTCTCTCACTCCGTCGGCACTGATTACCTTGATCTCGGCTGCCTGCACCGCGCTGGCCAAAAGCAGAAACGTCAGAGTGACCTTCGCCGCAAATGAAATCCACCGCATGGCACCCTCGCGATTTTAATAAAAAGTTATATAGCCAATGTATATGTGTCCATCAGCGGCGTCTAGACGCCACGGCACTCGTTAGCCTCACAGTCGTTTCCAAGCGGATGTTGTCTAAACGCGAGGCGGCCGAGCACTGCGGTCGCTCGATGCGACGATTCGAACTGGAGTGTTCGGTGTCCCCAGTGGAGTTCGCGAATGGCGACCTACGATACGACGTGCGGGATCTCGATGTATGGCTAGACATGCTTAAGGAAGGCACGGAGGATTCCACGACCATTCTGGAGAAGCTGGCCGCATCATGACAATCGTGCGTGTGAAGGGATTTCAGATCTTTGAGGACCGGCACGGGAAGATGCGGTGTTATCATCGCAAGACCAAAACGCCAGTTGATTTGAGAAAGGCACCGCTTGGGTCGACGACTTTTTTTGCCGAATGCGTGCGAATTGCCGAGCTCAGTAAGGTAAGCGCGCCGGCGAAACCTGGCACGCTTGTTTCGCTATTCGAACAATACAAGGCGCATCTGGCGTTCACCGACCTCGCCGGAAACACCAAGAGGGGATACGAAGGCGTTTTCCAGTATTTGCGGCCGATCGCCGATACGCCGCTGAGTCGTTTTGATGCACCTCTCATCGTCGGCATCCGCGACCAAGCGGCAAAGCGCGGGCGCCGCTTCGCCAACCTGGTGAAGGCAGTACTCAGCCTGACGCTTGCCTGGGGCGTCGAGCGCGGTCTCCTGCCCAACAACCCGGCGAAGGGCGTCAAGAATATCCGCAGAGCTCGCGGAACGCCCGACGCCAACCGTCCCTAGACCGATACCGAGCGCCATGTCGTTCTCGATAACGCCCCACCACATATGCGGCCGGCGCTGGCGTTGATGATGTTCACCGGCTTGGGGCCGGCGGACAGCCTCAAGCTGCCGCGCACCTTCTACAAGGACGGCGCCATCGCCACGGCGCGCTAAGACCGGCGAGCCGGTCTATTGGCCGGCGCCGGGGCCTCTGCGCGAAATACTAGAGGTCGCGCCAAAGCACGACGCGATTACGCTGTGCGCCAATTCAGCAGGCAAGCCATGGACCGAGAGCGGCTTCCGCGCGTCCTGGCGCACCTACCGCGCCAGACTGCGCGGCGCCGGCGCCATTGGCCCCGGCCTGACGCTTTACGGCCTGCGTCACACGGTGGCGGTGATCCTGCGTGAGGCCGGACTAGACGAACGTGCAATCGCCGACACGCTCGGGCAGCGCACCATCGAGATGGCGCGGCACTACGCGAAGGGCGCCGACCTCACTGCCAAGATGCGTGGTGTCGCCGAAACATTCGAGCACGAGGTGAACAGGCGCCGAACAAAAGTGTCAAACCTTCCCGAAAAAGTGTCAAACCTCAGCTCCAACACGGAGAGCTCGGACTGAATTTCATCAGTGGTTTCGGTGAGATGATTGGTGGGCGCACAAGGGCTCGAACCTTGGACCCGCTGATTAAGAGTCTCGTTCTGGATATGCCGGCTTAAAGAGCTAACTGTAAACGGCT
>Ga0335079_10000142_pt1 | contig 82977 bp, 70 predicted proteins | sample Lox_Sample_33_FD_206719 | JGI IMG/M metagenome (GOLD analysis project Ga0335079, IMG submission 206719) | Soil microbial communities from Loxahatchee National Wildlife Refuge, Florida, United States - Lox_Sample_3.3 | ecosystem: Environmental > Terrestrial > Soil > Wetlands | place: USA...
CGATTACAGCATAGAAACGGGAGAGTCTAGCCGATACAAAGTGCATCAGGAATTACCAAAGTAAGTACCCGAATCAGCAGAAATAGGAGGGGCGGAAAGGACTTTGGCCTGAGAAAGAAGGCAGCTTGGCGCGTACGCGGTACTGGGTTCTGCACCGGACCATTGTTATTCCGGAGCGATAGAGGCCTGCGATTTTTGCGCTTCAGCTTATGGGGAAAAATTAAAATGGGCCGGCAACCAAGAAGCGGTGACTTTCCTTGGCTATCGGCCCATTCGATCCTGAATTGGATCGGAGGTGATATTTACATGCTAGTCCTGTTTTCGATGAAGTCAAGGGATATATGCAAAAATCTGCGATTTTGGCCGTAACCCTATTGTTTCCAACATCTACGGGTATGCTTTTTTCTGCCCCAAAACGGTTTCCAGCACATTAAGGTTTCCCCCTGAAACCATCCTTAGCGCGTTGACATTAAACTTACTCGGACGTTAGACTTAACAGTTTTCATAGCCCTCATTTCTCGGTCAATATCAGCAACCACATGGATCAGACGCTGCAGCAACTAGGCGAATTACTGCTCGGGGCCGTACCGACGGTAATTCTGGTGGCGCTGCTCTATATCCTTTACAACGTCATCGTGCACAAACCGTTGCGCCGCGTTCTCGATGAAAGACGCAATAAAACCGAGGGCGCGATCGAGAAATCGAAGGCAGATATTTCAGCGGCGGATGCGCGGACATCGGAATACGAGCAGAAGCTGCGCGAAGCTCGGGCTGCCGTGTTCCGGGCCCAGGAGTCGCGACGTCAAGCGGCAGTGCAGGCCCGGACCAATGCTGTGAGTGCGGCACGCACAAAGGCGCAGGCGCAGGTACAGTCGGCCAAGGCCGCGATCGAAGCCGATCGTACGTCTGCCGAAAAGGGTCTGCAGGGCGAAGCAGCAGCTCTGGCTCAGGAAATCGTCAGGCGCGTGCTGCAGCCGGCTGGAGCGGGACGTTGAGGATCAACATTCGAAAATCGCTGCAGCTTTTCGCGCTCGCTCTCTTGCTTGCGAGTTGCTCGGCTGCGTTGGTTTACGCTCAAGAGCAAGTTCCTCCTGCCCCGTCTCCCGACCAGACCAACAATGACGCGAATGGATTTCATCCCGGGCGTCAGCTGGTTCACGAAAGCCGCGAAGCTGCCGGGGAAGAGAAAGACGAGATGGAGGAGTTCAAACACTCTCCCTCGGTGCAGTTGATCCACCGCATCACCGGGCTATCCGTGCAGCAGTCGTATTGGGCCAGCGTAATTCTGAATTTCGTAGTGATCGCCGGCGCCCTGGTCTGGGCCGGACGCAAGTATCTGCCGGGAATGTTCCGCGACCGCACCGCCGCCATTCAGAAGGCGATGCAGGAAGCGCAGAAGGCGAGCGAAGAAGCCCGCCGCAAGCTGGCTGAGATCGAAGCCCGTCTGCAAAAGCTTGACGTTGAAATCGGGCAGATGCGCGACGCCGCCGAGAAAGAAGGCGCCGAGGAAGAAGCCCGAATTCAGGCCGCGGCCGAAGAAGATGCGCGCAAAATCGTGGCATCCGCCGAGCAGGAGATTTCCGCCGCTGCCAAGACGGCACGCCGACAGTTGACGGCCTACGCGGCCGACCTGGCAGTCGGACTTGCGCAAAAGCAAATTCATGTCGACGCCGTCACCGACCAAGCCCTAGTACGCAACTTTGCCGGACAGTTGGGATCAACGCAGGAAAACGGCGGAAAGGATGGCCGCTAAACGATGGCTTCCGTCGCCAGCACTTACGCCCGGGCGTTCGCCGATGTGGTGTTCGATGCGAAGCTCGATGCTGTGCGAGCCATTTCCGGTCTTCAGCAGATCGCCAAACTTTTCGCCGAGAGCCTCGAACTGCGTCGGGTTTGGGAGAATCCCGCGGTTCCCGCGGATCAGAAGCGCAAGCTGCTGGACGTGATCGTCCAACGGGATGGCATCGACCGTCCGGTCCGTAATCTGGTGGCGGTGCTCATCGATCACCGCCGGCTGCCGTTTTTGCCGAGAATCGTCGATCAGTTGGAGAAAGAGTTGGATTTCCGGCTTGGATTCACCGAAGCTCAGATCTCAAGCGCAAGGGAACTCGGTGATGCTGAAAAGCGCGCGCTGGAAGCACAGATCGCAAAGACAACCGGCAAGAAAGTTCGCGCGAGTTATGGACTGGATGCGTCGCTGCTCGGCGGGGCGGTCGTCCGCATTGGCAGCACGATTTACGACGGTTCGGTGAAAGGGCAGTTGGAGAGAATTAAAGAGGCAATTAGCTCTTGAGCGATGAGCTACGAGCCTCGAGCCGCGAGGATTCGCGGGTAAGATAATCGTTCCGCAATCAATAGTTGGCTGCTGGTTTTAGCTCAAAGCTGGCAGCTCGAAGCTGACTCTATGGCACAAATCAAGGCAGACGAAATTACAAAACTGATCCGCGAGCAGATCGAGAGCTATGAATCGTCGATCTCCGTGGACGAGACGGGCACGGTCATCACTCTCGGTGACGGTATCGCGCGTGTGTACGGCCTCGACAAGGTCATGGCAGGAGAACTCCTGTCGTTCCCGCACGGCGTCGCCGGCATCGCCATGAACCTGGAAGAAGACCAGGTCGGCGTGGTGCTGCTCGGCGAATACACCGAAATTAAGGAAGGCGACGAGGTCAAGCGAACCGGGCGCATCATGAGCGTGCCCGTGGGCGATGCCATGATCGGCCGCGTCGTGAACTCCCTCGGTCAGCCGATCGACGACAAAGGGCCGATTTCTTCTGACAAGTTCATTCCTCTCGAGCGTCTGGCTCCCGGCGTGATTGACCGCCAGCCCGTGCGCGAACCGATGGCCACCGGACTCAAGGCCATCGATAGCATGATTCCGATCGGCCGCGGACAGCGCGAGTTGATCATCGGCGATCGCCAGACTGGAAAGACTGCCGTTGCGCTCGACACCATCATCAACAGCAAAGGCAACGATCTTATCTGTATCTACAACGCGATCGGCCAGAAGCGCTCGTCGATCGCCCAGGTCGTGAAGATTCTGGAAGACGCCGGCGCGATGGAATACACGATCGTGGTGGCCGCATCGGCTTCCGAGCCCGCGCCGATGCAGTACATCTCGCCTTATGCTGCGTGCGCGATGGGCGAATATTTTCGTGACACCAAGCGTCACGCGTTGGTGATTTACGACGATCTCTCCAAGCACGCAGCTTCGTATCGTGAGATCTCGCTGCTGTTGCGCCGGCCACCAGGACGCGAGGCGTACCCCGGAGATGTCTTCTATCTCCACTCGCGCTTGCTGGAGCGCGCCGCCAAGTTGAGCGACAAAAACGGTGGTGGTTCGCTAACTGCTCTGCCTGTGATCGAAACGCAGGCGGGTGACGTCTCGGCCTACATTCCGACCAACGTCATCTCGATCACCGACGGCCAGATCTATCTTGAAACCGACTTGTTCAACCAGGGCGTCCGCCCCGCCGTGAACGTGGGTCTCTCGGTAAGTCGTGTCGGTGGCAGCGCCCAGATTAAAGCCATGCGTCAGGTCGCCGGAACCCTGAAACTGGAACTGGCGCAGTATCGCGAACTCGCGGCATTCGCCGCGTTCGGCAGCGACCTCGACAAGGCCACGCAATCCCAGTTGAATCGCGGCCAACGCCTGGTGGAACTGCTGAAGCAGAATCAATTTTCTCCGCTGCCGTTCTCGAAGCAGATTCTGATCATCATGGCTGGTACGGGCGGGTTCTTGGATGACCTCCCGGTCTCCCAGGTGCGTGAATTCGAGAAGGAGTTGTTCAAGTACGTGGAAGCGACGAATCCCGCAATTCTGCGCTCGATCATGGAGAAGAAGGTTCTCGACGATACCCTGAAAGCGCAGATGCAGGACGTGATCAAGCAGGCGAAACAGCAGTTTGTCAGTCAGAGGGAAGCGGTAGCAAAGTAGTCCTGAGCCTCGAGTCCTGAGCCGCGAGCTTTTGCTCGAAACTCGCGACTCGTAGCTCGTAACTCGATATGCCAAATATTCTCGACATCCGGCGCCGTATCCGCAGCGTGATCAACACGCGGCAGATCACCAAAGCCATGAAAGTGGTCTCGGCCGCGAAGTTGCGCCGTTCGCAGGATCGCGCCTTGGCCGCGCGTCCCTACGCGCAGATGCTGACGAATGTGCTCAAATCCCTTGTCGCTCGGGCCGAGATTTACGATCCTGAGACCGGAGAGCCGAAGCATCCACTTCTGGCGCAACGCCCGGAGAAAAACATTCTCCTGATCGTCGTAACCGGAGACAAAGGGCTGGCAGGCGCCTTTAGCGCGAACATTACGAAAGCTGCCGCCCGGTTCCTGGAATCGAAGCAGGGCAAGAACATCGACGTCGAAGCGATTGGCCGAAAGGGACGCGATTTCCTGCGGAGGCGCTACCCGGCCGCGAAGGTTCAGACTCGAAGCCTGGCCGACCTGCAAGAGAAATTGGAAACCGAGCCCGAAGCTGGAGAACGTGCGGGCGCTATCCAGATCACCGGTGAGCACGTCGGCATTCTGAACAAGATCGAATTCGCGCAAGCCTCCGCCCTCGCCGAAAACGTGATCGAGCGCTACTGCCGCGAAGAGATTGATTCGGTTTACATCGTGTTCAATGAATTCAAGTCGGTCATCGCGCAGCGACTCATCGTCGAGCAAGTTCTCCCCATCGAACAGATCGGAGAGCAGGCCGTCCGTTTGGCGGAAGAGCCGACTGAAGAAGAGAAGAAGAAAGCGAAGGAAGCGGCAATCAGTGCTGGTGTCGGTATGCACGCGACCGAAGGCGCGGCCGCAGAAGCCTCACAATTTGGTACCGCCCAGGTCGACTACATCTACGAGCAGCCGCCTGATCAACTTTTTCGCGCGTTGCTGCCAAAATACGTCAGCATCCAGATTTTCCGTGCGCTGCTGGAGTCCGTCGCCGCCGAACACGCGGCTCGCATGACTGCAATGGATTCGGCCACGAACAATGCAACTGACATGATCGATTCCCTGACGCTCGCTATGAACCGCGCCCGCCAGGCGAAGATTACGAAAGAAATTATTGAGATCGTAAGCGGCGCAGCCGCAATGTAGGGAAGCTGCGAGCTTCGAGCCATGAGCTCCGAGCGCGGCTGAAACGGTTGAGAAAAGAGGTTAAGAGCGGAGGCTGAGCACCTGTCGGGTCTGACTCGAAGCTCACAGCTCGAAGCTCGAAGCTATATGCCAAATGTAGGACACGTTATTCAAATCGCAGGACCCGCGGTCGACGTCCAGTTCGCTGAAGGCAGCCTGCCCCCGATCTATCAGGCCGTGAAAGTCACGAGCGACGGTTACAACGTCCCCTCGCCGATCAACGTGGTGCTTGAAGTCCAACAGCACCTCGGTGAAGGACGCGTGCGCTGCGTCGCCATGGAGCCCACCGACGGCATGGTGCGCGGAATGAAAGCTATCGATCAGGGCGGCCCCATCTCTGTTCCCGTAGGCCGCGGAACGCTTGGCCGCGTGATGAACGTCATCGGCGAGCCGGTCGATCAGCTTGGTCCAGTCGACTTCAAGGAAAGGCTGCCCATTCACCGTCTCGCTCCAGCCTTCGATGAGCAGGCCACGACCGCTGAAATGTTCGAGACCGGCGTGAAAGTCGTCGACCTTATCCAGCCGTTCTTGAAGGGTGGCAAAATCGGATTGTTCGGCGGCGCTGGCGTCGGCAAGACCGTCGTCATCATGGAGCTCATCAACAACGTCGCCAAAAACCACGGTGGCTTCTCCGTGTTCGCGGGTGTCGGTGAGCGTACTCGTGAAGGCAACGATCTCTGGCTGGAAATGACCGAGTCGGGCGTCATCAAGCCCGGCAAGCCCGCCGAGTCCAAAGCCGCTCTGATCTACGGACAGATGACCGAGCCCCCAGGAGCCCGCCTCCGTGTCGCGTTGACTGGACTCACCGTGGCCGAGTATTTTCGCGATGCCGAAGGCGCCGACACGCTGCTCTTCATCGACAACATCTTCCGCTTCACGCAGGCCGGATCTGAAGTCTCCGCGCTGCTGGGCCGCATGCCCAGCGCCGTAGGTTACCAGCCGAACCTCGCGACGGAAATGGGCGAATTGCAGGAGCGCATCACCTCGACGAAGAAAGGCTCCGTCACCTCGGTGCAGGCGATTTACGTCCCTGCCGATGATTTGACCGATCCCGCTCCGGCAACGACCTTCGCTCACCTCGATGCGACCACCGTGCTTTCGCGTGCGTTGACGGAAATCGGAATCTATCCGGCCGTCGATCCGCTGGCGTCGACCTCGCGCATTCTCGATCCGCGCATTGTCGGCCAGGAGCACTACGACGTCGCGCAGTCCGTCAAGAAGACTCTACAGACTTACAAAGACTTGCAGGACATCATCGCGATTCTGGGCATCGACGAACTCAGCGAAGATCAGAAGCTGACCGTCGCTCGTGCCCGCAAGATCCAACGATTCCTCTCGCAGCCGTTCCACGTCGCCGAGCAATTCACCGGCGCACAGGGACGCTACGTGAAGATCGCCGACACAGTGAAGGGCTTCAAAGCCATCGTCGAAGGCAAGTACGACGATATCCCCGAGCAGGCTTTCTACATGAAAGGCCCCATCGAGGAAGTGCTCGAAGCCGCAGAGAAGATGAAGGCAGCAGCGTAAGAATAAGCTTTCAGCTCTCAGCCGTCAGCTTTCAGTCCCCAACGGGGCAGGCTCTGATTGGCTGATAGCTGACGGCTGAAAGCTGACGGCTGAAAGCTGACGGCTGAAAGCTGATAGCTCGTTATGGCCGATGTTTTCCAACTCGAGATCGTCACACCGGAAAAGAAGGTGGTGGAGACGCAAGCCGAAGAGATTCAGATCCCCGGCAAGAACGGGTATCTCGGGATCCTTCCCGGACACGCGCCGCTCATTACCGAACTTTCCGTCGGGGAGATCACGTATCGCGAAAACTCCACCGAGCAGCACCTCGCTGTGGCGTGGGGATTCGCTGAAGTGCTCCCGAACAAAGTGACGATCCTTGCCGAAAGTGCCGAGCGTCCGAACGAAATCAATGTGGACCGCGCCCGCAAAGCGAAGGACCGCGCCGAGCAACGCCTTACCAGCGGCGATACTTCCGTTGATGTAGATCGTGCCCTCAACGCCCTGCATCGCGCCGAAACCCGCATCGAAGTCGCCTCTGAAAAGTAACCCAGCCGCATTCGTAGAGACGTAGCTTGCGACGTCTCATCTGTCTACCTCTCCGATGTGGCGAGAGAGACGTTGCAAGCAACGTCTCTACAGAAAGCCCCGATAGTCTCCTCTGTGATGTCCCCTATACAATGGCACCGCTCATCCAAGGAGATCGTAGCCATGAAGCTTCCCTCCGCCGTGGTCGTATCGATCCTTTTCCTGACTAGTTTCGGCATGACGCAGGACGCCAAGCCCGCGGCGCCTCCACCACAGACGCCACCCGCGCCGCTCATCACGCCCGAGGTGCACTCTGATAACAGTGTCACCTTCCGCTTCCGGGCTCCCAATGCACAGGAAGTGAAGGTGACAAGAGAAGGAACGACCGAGCCCCTGCCCATGCAGAAAGATGACACGGGCATTTGGACTGTGAACACGCCTCCTTTGCCGCCGGACTACTACGGTTACTCGATCGTGGCGGATGGCCAGCGCTATCTCGATCCCTACAACCACCTGTTCAAGCCGAATCTGCTCAGCACAGAGAACCAGGTGCATGTGCAGGGCCCGCCGTCTCTGCCATGGGAACTCAATGATGTGCCGCATGGAGAAGTCCATCATCACTTCTATCGCTCCAGCGTCGCCAATGACGATCGGGATTACTACGTTTACACTCCCCCGTCCTACGATCCGGCCGCGAAGAAGATCTATCCCGTGTTCTATCTCTTGCACGGATACAGCGACGACGCCAGCGGATGGACGGCGGTCGGCCGCGCCAACATCATCCTCGACAACCTGATCGCGCAGGGCAAAGCCAAGCCGATGATCGTGGTCATGCCGCTCGGATACGGCACCATGGAGATTGTTCGGGCCGGCTGGGGATCGGTGAGCCGGACCGACCTTCGCCAGGAGAACATTTCCAAATTCCGCGAAGCGCTGCTGACCGAGGTGATGCCCAAGGTCGAGGCCGAGTACCATGTCGCGAAAGACCGCAACTTGCGCGCCGTAGCGGGACTCTCGATGGGCGGTGCGGAGTCGCTGCTTACCGGCCTGAACAATCTCGACAAGTTTGCGTGGGTCGGCGCGTTCAGTTCCGGAGGAGTGCCGGACTCCTACGACAAAGATTTTCCCAACCTCGATAGCAAAGCGAACCAGCAACTCAAGCTTCTGTGGATTGCGTGCGGCACAGAAGACCGTCTGATCACCGCGAATAGAAGTTTTCGCGATTGGCTAAAGCAGAAGGGAGTCAATCACGTCGATATAGAAACACCCGGCATGCATACCTGGATGGTCTGGCGGAGAAATTTGTCGGAGTTCGCGCCGCTGTTGTTCCGCTAGCACCGAAAAAAATCCTTAGAGAATCGCGAAAGGCGTTCATTTGAATGTCACCGCGACCGGATAGGACGGTTCAACTTTAATTTGTCCGCCGCGGAGCCCGATTCCCTCACCGGCTTGAGGTTGCAGAAGGTGTTGGCCCTTTGCACCGATGATTCGAAACTCAAGCGTTGCCCACGACTCGCGTGAAGCAATGGGATCGGCACTTAAGTCAGGCAGCGTGATCTTAAAAGAACCGTCAGGCGAAACCGGAGCCGTAGCAATCTCATAAATCGCCGGTGCAGGGGAAGATCCTCCCATCGGTTTCAAGTCATAAAACCAGAACAACGTCTCGAGTGATACGTAGGCAACTGAGATTCGCGGCGAGGCACCGACGCCAATGCCTGGCACTCGTCCTCGGAACAAGACCGTCTTGAGCGGCTCGCAGGCGAAATGCAGTTCGATGTCTGACTTCTCAACCGGAACGTCCAAGTGTTTCATCTGACATCCAGGTGCCCACACCAATGCTTTGAATCGGTCAGTCTCGGCCGGAAGTTCAAGATGGGCGGAGCCAGATTGCATCGAAACGTTGTGGAACAAGTCCCAGCTATCCTTTGCAGGATCGTGAAGGGCGTACGTCATGGCTGCCTTCTCTGAGTGACCATCAGGGAAAACAATTCTGATCTTCGGAACCGTAGGGGCTTGACCCGAGATTGCTGCAATCATCAGCAGAGGTATCACGAGCCGGTGAATCATGACCACGACCATCTCTAGTTTTGTCCTTGCATGGCACTTCCAACTGGCCAAAACAACGCGGCAACACACAAAGCCAATGCGCTATGGCACATTCGCGTGGTCGCGCGTCTCCGCTGGCACATAGTTCACGGCCGCCGTCCGTTCCAGCTTGTCCCACGCGAATTTTCGTCCTTCGAGTGCGCGTTTCAAGGTCTTGAAGAGCACAACTGAGAACAGCTGCCGGTACGCGAACCTCTGCAGCCAGACCTGGCTCAGCAGCCAGGCGTCTTCCTTGTCGTCCGGCCGCCGGCGTTCAAGAGCGAATGCAATCGCCGATGCAATGAAATCGATCACCAGGAACGCAAAGAAGAACAGCACCAGCTTGTGGAAACTGGCTGGGTCCGTCGAATCCGGATGGAAATGTTTCTGGATGAAATACCAGATCGTGCCCACGGCGAACATAATGTCGATCAGTGGTGACACTAGCGGCAGCAGAATCTGGAAAATAACGATGTTCGGGATCGCGACCCATCCCAGCGCACCTTTCCGCGCAACCACCCGCCGGTGCTTGTACACCGCCTGCAATATTCCGAACGACCAGCGGAATCGCTGCCGCATGAGTCCATTTGCGTTCGTCGGCGCCTCGGTGTAAGCGAGCGCCATGTCTTCGTACTCGACGCGGTATCCGTTCCGAAGCAATGCCATTGTCAGATCGGCATCTTCTGCAACCGTATCGGTGTGATACCCGCCCGCCTCGCGGACAGCCGAGACGCGCCAGCATCCAATCGCGCCAGGAACAACGCTCACCGCACCCAGCACATCGAGCGCACGTCGCTCAAAATTCTGACTCGTGATGTATTCGAGCGCCTGCCAGCGCGTCCAGAGATTGACGCGATTGCCGACCTTCGCATTGCCGGCGATCGCTCCCACTTTCGGGTTGATAAAGTGCGGCACCAGCCGTGATATCGCGTCCGGAGCGATGATCGTGTCAGCGTCAATTCCGACAAAAAGCTCCGCATCGCCAATATGCTCAATCCCGTAGTTCAGCGCTTCCGCCTTGCCGGAATTCTTTTTCCCGAGGATGAGAACTCTTCCGTCCGCGGCCTCTCTCCGGAAAGCATCTCGCGCCACTTCCAGGGTGCGGTCCTTCGACCCATCATCGATCACAACTACGCGCAAGTTGGGATAGTTTGAGTTCAGCGCTGCCCGAACGGTCCGTTCGATGACCTTTTCTTCGTTGTACGCGGGAATGAGCACAGCGACTTTCGGTTTGTAGGACGCAACCTCGGCCGGTTTACCGAAAATTTTTTCGTGCAGCCGGTCATAAACGGCCGCCGCTCCGATGAAGATGAGCCGTCCGGTCATCAGAAGGTCGCCGATAAGGAATATCCATGTAATCGCCAGAATTACGGCATCGAACATCCAGAATCCAAGTCGATCCAGCCGCGCAGCCCATTGTTCGCCGCGGGGCAACGGAGCCATCACATTCGATTTCTGCATCCCCAGCAGTTCGTACACCGGCACAACTTGATAGCCCTTCGCCCGGACTCCATCGATAATCGCGGGCAACGCCTTTACCGTCTGCGAACGGTCTCCGCCGCCATCGTGCAGCAGAATGATGTTGCCGCAGCGCAAATTCTCTACTCTGCACGGAGGCAGGTGCTTCAACACGTAGTCGGTGATCTCGTCGGCTGTACGTTTTCCATCGGGATCCGTGGGATCGTTCAGATTCCAGTCATTCGGATCGATCCGGTTCCCGACTGTGATGTAACCCATGTCCTGAGGGATTTCCAGCGGGCGGACCTGGTCTGACGTGTCGGGCTCTTCATCAATCGCATACGGCGGCCGCATCAACGTCGTACGGATTCCCAGCATGCTGCCAAACAGCCGCTCCGTCAGGTTCAACTCAACTTTCATGTAGCGCGTCGAGATATTGCTGACGTCAGGATGAGTGAAGGTGTGATTCCCGATGGTGTTTCCTTCGGCGTAAATCCGCTTCGTCAATCCCGCATATTTGTCAGCCTGAATGCCGATCAGGAAGAACGTCGCCGTGGCATTCTTCGCCTTTAGTACATTAAGGATCTTCGGGGTCCATTCCGGGTCGGGGCCGTCATCGAACGTGATCGCAACCTTATTTGGGCTGTAGCCATAGCGCGCTACGCGGTATGGCTCAGGAGTGTTCTGAAAAACTTCGTCCGTGATCAGTTTGCTGTCGGCATCAATGGTCAGATCCCTTGTGCCGTGGGCTGGCCGGTCTTCGATGCGCAGAATCTCGCCCTGGCCTTCCATGTCCACTTCAGCGCCGGGCGGTACGTCGCGCAACTTGTCCGCGGCGCCTGGATCTCCCGGCACATCCCAAACGCGCCACAGAGAGCGGTCTTCGCTACCCAGTCGCCAGAGCGCGAACGTCTGGATTCCCAAAGTCTGCGCCGCCCGCATGGCGTTCAGCGCCGTAACCGCGTCGAGGAACCATATGTCATGCTGGTGATTGTGCTCATCCAGGTAACTGAAGTGAGGATTCATCGCGTCGTCGTCGAAGTTGACGTCTTCCTCGGAATCGCGAGCGGCCAGCCAAGCGTCCTGTGCGCTGACCGTTGAATCATGATCATCCGGCCCCAAGGTGCCTGTCTTGGGCTTCAACACCCAGTCGTATCCGTAATTCGCGATCGCGCAGATGATCTTTTCTTTTGGAATGACCGTTTCGGCGTACTTCAGGTTCTGGACAAACCAGTCATGCGACGCCACCGGTCCGGAAGCTGCGCCGGGATAGTGTTCGTCATAGTTCATGATCACAATGCCATCCGCCGCAGCCGCAATTGCCGGGTAATTGAACTCGCCATTGTGCGGCGGTACGGAGACGTACAACTTCATCCCCCGAGCGTGCAAATCGCTCGAGAGTTCCTGCAGCAAAGACACATAGCCCGGCTGTCCCTCGGCAGGGAAGGCCTCGAAGTCCACCATCAGGCCGCGAAAGCGTCCTGACGACAGGAATAGCCCCACTTGTTGGCGAAATAGAGATCGGGCATCTGGATTGTTCAGGAACGACGTGACATCGCCAATCCAGTTCGTTCCGTCGTAATTGTTGACCATCGGGAAGACTTCCATTCCCGGGCTTTCATTCCTCAGGAAAGGCATCACGCGGTCATCCACGGGAAGGACGGTCTTTCCGCGGACTACATCAAAAAACTTGTTGGTTTGGTCATCGACACCCTGGATGTGCCCGTCGGGGGTCAGCACATGCAGCCAGTCGGGATACAGAATGTCAATCTGATGGGCGTAATCTTTTAGGGAAGAGAAACTCCCCGCGTCCCAGGGAACATAAAATGCCGCGCGAATTCCTTCCGACTGGTTGAGAACTACTTGCGAGGCAGCCAGTTTCGATTTGCGGTGTGATCGCGCCAGAGCCTTTTTCTGGCGTTCACGAGCCTTGTCGCGCTCATTCTCCTTCAGTGCCTTGAAAGCCCGCCGTTGCGGGAAAAAGAGAAGTTCAGGAAGGCGCTCGTCCTGGAGCGCGGTGTAGACAAAGAAAACAATAAGGGCCGAGACGACCACCGCCGTCACGTCTAGCGTGCGACGAAGCCGCTTCCAGCGGGCGCGTCGCGGATCATAAAAGACTGGTTCTGCCATTTTAAGAGACGCTAGTCATCGTATGCTGCGGGCGGCACAGGGTCAATTCACGGAGAGACAGGGCGAGTAACTCGTTTGATTAGATGCGATTTCGCGGCCCCGAGATAGCTGTGAACGCGCTATCATTCGCAGCGTGCAAGCCTTCGGCCCCGAACGTAAGAGCCTCGGGATCTACCTTGTTGGGACAATGGCCGCGCTCGCCTTGCGGCTGTTTCTGGTATTCCGTTTTCCGGCCGTAGTGGACGATTCCCGCCTGTATGCCGATATCGCCAAGAACTGGCTTCACTACGGCGTTTACGGGATCACCAACTCGGGCCACCTCATGCCGACGCTCTCCCGGTTGCCGGGATACCCGGCGTTCCTCGCTCTCATTTTCACAATCTTCGGTGCGGATAATTTTCGTGCTGTTCTAATCGTCCAGGTTGCGTTCGATCTAGCTACCTGCTTCCTGATTGCGGATATGACGCGGCGTCTTTTTGGGGAGCGCGCTGCCAAAGCAGCCTTTCTGCTTGCTGCTCTCTGCCCGTTCCTTGCGAACTATGCCGCCGCTGCGCTTACGGAAACCCTCGAAATCTTCTTCACCGTGGTCGCTTTCGATCTCGCGCTCCGTGGACTGAACATTGGCCGGCTAGCCTTACGCCCGATCGCAAATTGGGTTGGCTGCGGCCTGGCGATTGCCGGCGCCATTCTTCTTCGCCCCGATGGTGGAATCCTCCTCGCCGCCGTCGGTGCATACTTGCTCTGGATATTCTTGCGCGGCTTTCGCGCCATCAAGCCGGATACTGAGCTGTCTTCCCAATACATCATTACGGCCGGCTTGCTGGTTGCCCTCTTCGCGCTCGCTCCGCTTGTTCCGTGGGCCATCAGAAATTTCCGCGCCTTCCATCGTTTCCAGCCGCTGGCTCCGCGCTACGCAAACGATTCGGACGAACCGCCCCTCGTCGGATTCAATCACTGGGTCAAGACATGGATGGCCGAATACGTCTCGGTGGAGGAGATTTATTGGAACGTTCCCGGACAGGACATCGACGTCACCCGCCTGCCGAGCCGCGCCTTCGATTCGTCGCGACAGCGGCAGGCTACAACCCAGATCTTTGACGAATACAATCGCGACCACGACGTCACACCCGAGATGGATGCACAGTTCGCGAAACTCGCCGAGGAACGGATCCGCGCCAAGCCACTTCGTTATTACCTGTGGTTGCCAGCTCTGCGTATTGCAGACATGTGGCTTCGTCCACGCACCGAGACTTTCCCGTCCGATCCGCGATGGTGGGAATTCAACGATGATCGCCGCTGGCTCGTGCTCAGCTTCGGATTCGGAGCGATCAATCTTGTCTATGTGGGATTGGCGCTTGGAGGCCTGATCCGCGGCCATGAATTCTATGGCGTCGGCCTATTTGTTTCGTTTGTTATGATTCGCTCCTTGTTCCTGGGGAGCCTCGAGAATCCTGAACCACGCTATACACTGGAGTGCTATCCAGTTGTGATAATCCTTGCTTCGTCGCTGTTTGCGCAAACTGAATAAATTCTCATGCGCGTGAAAGTCGTGCGCTCTGCGCTATTCAAACGTTTCATAGAAAAAATTCTCCTTGAACTCAATCGCGTTGAAGTTGCACAATAGCGCCCCATCAAGGTTCCCCCAGGGTCGCGGTGGTCTCTAAACTCCTGGGCAAAACGTAACTGGATCGACACCCTTCGGGGTGAAGGGGGTTTCCTATGCGTTCTCGCTCACAGGCAGTTTGTGTCTACGTCTTTCTGCTTGCCACGGCTGTATTCGGTTTTTCTCAAGCGGCCACAACTTCTTTGCGGGGTACGGTCACGGACGCCAAGGGCGCGGTAGTCGTAGGCGCCAGCGTCACCATCACCGACCCTGCGACCGGACTAACGCGTCAGGCGACGACCGCAGGCCAAGGTGAATATCAATTCGTCGAACTTCCTCCTGCCACGTACGAACTTGTCGTCAAGGCTCAGGGCTTCGCGACAGTGAAGGAGACAGGCGTTCAGTTATTGGTGAAAACGCCCGCCACTTTGAATGTCACCTTGCAAGTCTCCGGCGGAGTCGAAACGGTCGAGGTGAACGCGACCGCGGCTCTTGTGAACACACAAGACGCAACCATGGGACATGCCTTCGATGCCTCCCAGATTCAGGCGTTGCCGTTTGAAGGTCGCGAGCCGACCAGTATTCTGACTTTGCAGGCCGGCGTCGTTTACACAGGTAACAGCCGCGCCATCAATAGCACGACGCAGAGTGGCTTCGATTCAGACAGCCGCAGTGGCACTGTCAACGGGGGACGCAGCGACCAGACCAACATCACCCTCGACGGTACCGACAATAACGACCAGGCCGGCGGCAGGGCCCTGCAGGGCGCGATCCGTGTTCCGCTTGATTCGCTCGAAGAGTTTCGTGTTACCACCGCCAATTCTGATGCGGACACCGGTCGCTCTTCCGGTGGGCAGGTGAACCTTGTCACCAAGAGCGGTACGAACAGCTTCCATGGCGGAGGCTACGAATATTACCGGCCTACATTCACTGCCAACGACTGGTTTAACGAGGCTGCGCAAGTCTCCAGCGGTCTTCCCAATAAGCCGGCATTTTTCCTGCGCAACACGTTCGGTGCCTTCGTGGGCGGCCCGATCAAGAAGGATCGCGCCTTCTTTTTCCTAAGCTTTGAGGGAATGCGGAAGCGCGAAGACCAGATCGTCACGCAGACCGTGCCAAGCGGCCTGTTGGGCGGCGGACAGATGCAATATCCCTGCGATACAACAGATGCGAAGTGCGTGGCAGGCAGCAACGCGAATTACAGTGTCGCTCCGAATTCGAATTTGCCCGCGGGCCAGTTGTTGGTGACGATGACCCCCGCAGGTCTGGCGAATATCGATCCCAACTGCGCTTCCATCGGTAGTTGCAACTTCACCGGTCAACAGGCACCTTCCACCGGCTTGTGCCAAGGAACCTTTCCAATCTGTCCCGGCCCCAATCCTTACGTGATGCAGGTCTTTCAGCAATACCCCGCTTCCAACAGTGCCACCGTTGGTGACGGATTCAACCTGCTCGGCTATACCTTCGCTTCTCCGTGGCCTGACAACCTCAACATGTTCGTTGCTAAGCTGGATTACAACCTCACGGCAGATGGCCGTCACCGTCTGTTTCTACGCGGCGTACAGGATGGTGACCACAACAGCGCCGGGGCACAGCAATTCCCAGGGCAGCCCAATTCCGTCGTAGAAGTCGTCACGAGCAAGGGATTCACAGCGGGCTACACCGCGACTCTCAGCAATTCCTGGATCAACAATTTCCGCTTTGGCTATATTCGTCAAGCCTTCGACGACCGCGGCCTCCAGAATTCACACTTCGTTCACTTCCGGTTCATGACCGACATCAACGCTTTCAGTTCGACTGTTGCGCGTCACGTTCCGGTATGGAATTTCGTGGACGACATTTCGAAGATAAAGGGTAGTCACACCCTGCAATTCGGAGTGAACGTGCGGAAGGTCGACAACATCAGTGATTCGAATCAGACTTCTTTCTTCAGCGCCACGACCAACCAGGATTGGATGTCTCCAACGACGATCGCGGGTGCAGGAGTCAGTCTCGATCCCTCTACTGGATCTTACCCAGCCGTCGACGGCCTTTTTACGCAGAGCTACGACGTGGCAGTGACGGATCTTGTCGGGCTCGTCAGTGAGGTTAGCGCAAATTACAACCTGGACAAGCATTTGAATGCCCTGCCCGAGGGCGCCATGATTCACCGAGACTATAGGGCTTGGGAGTCCGAGTGGTACGCACAGGATGCATGGCGCGTGCGCCCAAACCTGACCGTGACCTTCGGCTTGCGTTACTCACTGCTGGAGCCCCCTTATGAAACTTCCGGCACACAGGTCGCTCCGACCATCAGCACCCACGATTGGTTTATGCAGCGTGCGAAAGCAGCTGACGCCGGAGCGAACTATTTCGTGACCAGCTTGGACTCTTCAGGTAATCCGGTCTTTGATCCAAATCACGAACTCCAGTTTGCGCTGAGCGGCCAGGCCAATCACGCGAAACCGTACTGGGGATGGGACCATAAGAACTTTGCCCCGCGATTGGCCATCGCCTATTCGCCTACTGGTGAATCGAGCCTCGGACGCAAGATCTGGGGAGGAGCGGGAAAATCGAGCATTCGCCTTGGATGGGGGATGTACTTCGATCACTTTGGACAGGGAATTACCAGTTCTTTTGATCGCGAGAACGGATTCGGCCTGAGCAGTTCGAACGGAAATGCTGCAGGGTCTGTCTCAGTGGACTGCGCATCACGTTTCACTAGTCTGACGACAATTCCGTCCGCGTTTTACGGTTCGCCGGGTACCACTTGCTCCTCGCCGGCGAGCGTGCCTTACTACACCAGCGCCCCCAGCGGCTCGTTCCCTATTGTTCCTGCAGCGAATCCCGGCTACATCACTTTCGGTTTGGACGACAAGCTTAAGACGCCCTATTCACACGTGTTCGACCTTTCGATTACGCGTGACCTGGGAAGGGGGTTTGTTTTTGAGGCGGCATACGTTGGTCGTTTCGGCCATCGCCTGCTCCAGGAGATCGATTTAGCGCAGCCGGCAAACTTAAGAGACCCAAAATCCGGTACGACCTACTATCAAGCGGCGCAGGCTTTGGCGACACAATACCGGGCGGGGGTTCCGATTCAAAATGTGGCTCCGATTCCTTTCTGGGAGAACGTTTTTCCGATGGCTTCGAGCGCTAACGGTGGCGTTCTTTTTGGACCATTCGAGGGCTTCCCGACATGCGTGGTTGGTGAAGGGAGCATGACGAATTTCACCGCGACCCAGTCAATGTACGACCTATTTGGCTGCTTCGGTATGTCACCAAACGGCTCGAATGGATATAGCGTTGTGGGCAACGAATCCTCTGCGCTGGCCGCCGCTGATCTGGCCGGGTACTGGGGATATTCCGGCCCCGGTGGCCCGTGCATCCCCGCTTGCGCGACGATCAACGGTCAGCAAAGTCCGTACGCCTTCTACTCCCCCCAGACCGCCTCTTTGGATGCCTGGGCCAGTATCGGCAACAGCGCCTACAATTCCGGACAGTTCAGCTTGCGACACCACTCCGGGGGGTTGATGTTCGATATCAACTACACGTATTCGAAATCGATCGATGTCGGGTCTAACGCAGAACGCATCAGCGTTTTCGAGGGCTTGGGCTTCTCTAGCCAGATCATCAACGCATGGTTCCCCAAGCAGTTGCGTGCGCCCTCAGATTTCGATGCCACTCACATGATCAACGCAAACTGGGTGTATGAACTTCCCCTCGGTAAAGGTAAGAGGTTCGGCAGCGGCATGCCGAAAATCGCCAACGCGCTGCTCGGCGGTTGGCAAATCTCAGGCCTCTGGCGCTGGTCTACGGGATTTCCCTTTGACGTGTATGCCTTCAACAATTGGGCGACGAACTGGGACCTCGAGTCCTACGGAGTGTTGACCGGGCCTAAGCCCAAGACCGGTCAATTCGTTATCGGCGGTACTACTCCAAACGTCTTCAAGGATCCAAACGCAGCATTGAACGCGTTTCGTTTCGCACTTCCAGGCGAATCGGGCCAGCGCAACGAGTTGCGCGGTCCCGGTTCCTTCGACATCGACATGGGGCTATCCAAAGCCTTCAAGATCACCGAAAGCCAGAATTTGAAATTGAGTTGGGAGGTTTTCAACGTCACCAATACGCCGCGTTTCGACGTCGGGTCAATGATGAACAACAACAATTTCCTTGATAGCGCCGCGTCCTTCGGCAACTTCATCAATACTCTGTCTCAGCAACGCGTCATGCAACTCGGTGCCCGTTACACGTTCTGAATTAGACAAGGAAAATCAGAAGGGCGGCAACATTGCCGCCCTTTTTTATGCTTTGGATTCCTTGAACGTCGCCTGAGAACTGAGTCCTATGCCAGCGGCGAGTCGCTCATCCGGAACCGCGTCCGCACGTGCTCCGAAATCAACTCAATCGCGGTCCGGTTCTTGACTGGATCTTCCTGCGCGAGATACTTCATCGCTTCCACGAGCAGTCTTTGCCCGTCGACATAGCGCGGATCCGAGGTGCGTTGGCGCTTATTTCCCAGCTTAGGAGGGACTGTAATCGTAAAAACTTTGGCCATGAAATGAACCCGACTGAAGGTGCGCTCAGTATATCGTCCGATGTGCAAAATGCAGCATCTTTCTTGCGCTTTGGAATCAATAGCTTAGCCGCGGGGTGAAACAAATTGCGTCTTGTCGTTGGTTCTCAGTTTAAATACCTCGTCGGGAATTTTTTTCCCGTTCACCTGGATGTCGGAGTACTTTGCCAGCCGATAGTCACCCTGCGGCTGGAAGAACTGCTGCTGCACCGAAATGCCGCGATTTGGGTCGATCCACAAAATGATCTGGCTGTACGTATTGCGTACTCTCTGCGATTTCGGTTCCAGCTTCAACTTCGCGGCGGCTACACCGTTGACTGTCTCCTGCCCGGCATAAGTCACAGTAAATGACTTTTGCAGGTCCTGGCCGCTGCCACCGAACCCCAGCACAACGTAGTTCTCGAATTCGGAATGACTCTTTCCAAGGTCGAATTCAGTCACCTGGTTGACCTTGGGCTGGAACATCTGGATTTTGCCGTTGTTGAAAAGAACGAATTTCGGTTCGGGCCGCTGATCGGCTAGGCTTGCTCCGGCCTTTTTCACCTCTGCCATCATTTCGACGTTGCCGCCGTTCTTGCGGTAGTAAATGCTTCCTGACTCGACATCGTCGACTTCATCAATGACCTTCTCGTATGTATCCCACTCGAATTCTGCCTGTGCGCTGCGGAACGTCGCCGCGACCGCGTCCATCTTTTTCAAAATCATTTCCAGTTCGTCCGAACTGGGAGGGCTCTGAAACGCAGCCGTTGAAATGTGATCAAAGAAGCTGCAATCGAAGCCGCTCTCCAAACCAGTAAAACTTCCGTCGCGATTGACTGACGAAAGTGCAGAAAAGCTGCCGAAAAGAACTAGTCCAACAATGAGTGAGTGAAGTTTCATGCAAACGTTCTTTCTAGAATTGCCGGAACCGCACTACTCTCGCCTGGCGAGAACTTTGTAGCCCTGCACCTTGCCTTTGCTATCGGTTACTGTTTCGTAACTCACGATCGAAACAGCTCCCGAGATCGGCTCGATGATTCGTAGCAGTTGCTCCCGCATCGCCGCATCGTCTCCCTGACTGACTGCATTCGCTTCAACCTGATAGAAAAGATGGCCGTCGGCGTCGGTCGTAACCACTACCTCTGTCGGATGCGGTTTCCGGGCGATGGGTTTGTCATTGAAGTTGATCACGCGGGGCGAAAGGAAGATGAAAATCAGAATCAGCGTGACCATGATGTCGTAATGGAGAGTTCCCCGCTCATGCTGCCACAGAATGTAGCTGCGAATTGTTCGCCAGATGGCGTTCATGGGCACGGGCGCGCCTGGGGTGGCGGTCGTGATTTCTACTCTTTCCAAGTCTAGTGACCCTCGAACTTCTTGGCAATTTGCCGGGTCCCAAATGCCAATTTACCGCTCTCAACTGACGTTTTCGAGCCCTGGATCAGCGGAGCGATCAGAACTTCTTCGCGGTGATTCGTTCCGCCCCGATATACGATCGAAGAGCCTCTGGAATGATAACGCTTCCATCTGCCTGCTGATAGTTCTCGACGATCGCCACCCAGGTACGCCCGACTGCCAAGCCGCTGCCATTCAGCGTATGTACAAACTCGGTCTTATTCTTGCCTTCAGGCCGGAAGCGGATGTTCGCCCGCCGCGCCTGATACGCCTCGAAATTCGAACACGAAGAGATTTCGCGAAACAACTGCTGCCCCGGCAGCCAGACCTCGATGTCGTAGGTCTTTGCCGATGATGCTCCCATGTCTCCCGTACATAAAGTCATGACACGATAATGCAGTCCGAGCCGCTGCAGTATTTCTTCCGCGTTGCGCGTTAGCTTCTCGTGCTCTTCATATGAGTGCTCAGGGTGCGCGAACTTCACCATTTCCACTTTCTGGAACTGATGCTGCCGAATGATTCCCCTTACGTCCTTTCCGTACGATCCCGCTTCGCTCCGGAAGCACGGCGTGTAGGCTGTTAATGAAATCGGTAACCGCGCCTGCTCCAGCACTTCGTCGCGATACAGATTCGTAACCGGAACTTCAGAGGTGGGAATCAGCCAAAGATCTTTGTCACCGTGCGGGACGCGAAAAGAATCCGCGCCAAACTTCGGCAGCTGCCCGGTGCCGTACATCGAATCCGAATTCACCAGGTACGGCGGCAGAACTTCTGTATATCCGTGCTCGCGCGTGTGCAGGTCGAGCATGAAATTGGCGAGCGCGCGTTCGAGCTTCGCGCCGAGGTCCCAGTAAACTGCGAAGCGTGCGCCGGTCAGTTTAACCGCGCGCTCCATATCGAGAATGCCTAACTCCGGGCCCAAGTCCCAATGTGGTTTCGGGGTGAAATCGAATTTAGGAGGACTTCCCCAGCGGCGCGCTTCGACGTTATCGTCCGCACTATGTCCGACGGGGACGCTGGCATGTGGAAGGTTTGGAATTCCCGCAAGAATGTCGCGCAATCGCCCATCAAGTTCAGATGCAGTCTTCTCGAGCTCGGAAATCTTTTCGCGCAGTTCCTTGGTCTGCGCCATGGCCGCACTGGCGTCCTGGCCGCTCTTCTTCAGCTTCGCGATCTCTTCCGACGCCTTATTGCGCTGCGCCTTGCTGGTTTCCGCCTCGGTGATCGCCTGCCGCCGCCGCGTATCCACCTCGCGGAAATCCTTCAGCACAGCAGCCGGATCCATGCCGCGCTGGCGCAGTTTCTCCTCCACCAAAGGCAGGTTGTCTCGGACAAAATTCAAGTCGAGCATGGGAACTTACTACTGTATCGGAAAAGCCGCGGAATGTGCACGCTCACGAGCGATTCTGAGGAAGCAGGCGAACAATGCGGAAGGTTGTCATTCCGAAAACGGCGCAAGCCGTTCGAGGAATCTGCAGTCGCTTTACTCCGCGACAACAAATTCCCCGAGTTACGTTCGACCTCGTCGGAATGACAGGCCAATCTAATGCAACGATTTCAGGTAAGCCACAATCGCTTCCGCATCTTGCTGGTTGAAACGGTATTGCGGCATCGGAGGGCGTGCCGGCAATCCGTTATAGGCGATACCGGTCATCATGAATTTGATGGCAGATTCCTTCTCCCATCCCGGCAGTCCTGCGATGTTGACGGAATTGTCTGCCCACACAGGCATCGGAACCGCCGGCTTGAACGGCAACGGAGTCCCTTTCAGCCATTGTTCCTTGATCGGCTCTCCTTTTTCATTGTGCGGTGTGTGGCAGTCGCCGCACATCCCGACGTTTTCAACCAAGTACTTGCCCCGAGCAATGTTTGCTGCTGGTTTCGCTTTTGCTGCTTGTTGACCCCACAGCATGGTTGTTGTGAATAGTAGAAACGTTCCGCCCCCAAGCAGAATGTTCTTGATCAAATCGACTTCTCCCGAGTTGTGGATTGAAAAACCGCGAGACTATAACACAGGCAATAGCCGCGAATCTCTTCGCCTCTATTGATAATCACTTGGCGCGGTGAGATGATCAGACCAACCGAGGTTTCCCTATGACTCCGAATCGCCATCCCGGGATCACGATGCACAAGATTACGTTCGGCGGAGGCTTCATCGGACTTCTCTTCGCCGCAGGCAGCGCACTGATCTTTCTCCTCGGATTCCCCACGCTCTGGTACTTCGTCGCCCTTGCTTTCGCATTGGGGGTTGCGGTCGCGATCGTATTCAACCTCGGCAACCGCTATCGCTCTGAGCGCAACCGTCCGCTCTCGATCGTCGAAATCCCGAACCGTAGAGAGTCTCTTGTCGTCCGCCGGAATACGAAAATTCCCCGGCACTTCCACTTGGAGCAGCCCGCCCGAACCTAGTTTGACGCGAAACCAATTCTGCCACGCCGTCTGCTGCGTCTGCTTTTGGCTTATTAGCAACGCCTGTGTAAACTACGTTCGCGATGAGATCATCCCCCAGGCCTGCCCGAGGCTTTATCTTCGGCATCACCCTCTTAATTGTTGCCTCGACACTCGCTTTGGGATCGGCCTATAACGGACATCCCAAGCTGGTCGTCGTGATCGTCATCGATCAATTCCGCGGAGATTACCTCGATCGCTACCACGATCAGTTTGGAGACGCCGGCTTCCGCCTCCTGCTCGACCACGGGGCTTATTTTCCCAACTGCAATTACAACTACGCCAATACGCGCACAGCTCCCGGCCACGCGACACTCTTTACCGGCGCCTACAGTAACGGCCACGGCATCGCCGCTAACGAGTGGTGGGACCCGAAAAAGAAGCAAATGGTTACGTCGGTCGAGGATGACGATGTGAAGCTGGTCGGAACCTCCGATGCGCAATCTGGCGCCTCGCCTCATAACCTACGCGCCGACACCATCGGCGACGAACTTAAACTCGCTACGCAGGGTAAAGCCCGAGTATTCACGGTTTCCCTGAAAGACCGCGCCGCGATCCTTCCCGGCGGCTTCGCAGCGGATGCCGCTTACTGGATCGAGCCCAAATCCGGTGCATTCGTCACCTCCACCTATTATCGCGATACGCTTCCGCGCTGGGCGCAAGACTTCAACTCCAGCCGCCCCCAGAAATACTGGGACCGTGAGTGGAAGGATTCTCAGGGCACTCTCCTTCGCTCGACCGCCCATCGCAAGAGCAAAGACGGCTCCGATGCAGGCTTTTACGAAGTCATCGGCTCAACACCATTCGCCAACGAATACGAATTTGAGTTCGCGAAAGAACTCGTTGTGTATGAAAACGTCGGCCGCGGTCCCGCGACAGATTTGCTTTCCATTAGCCTTTCTGCGAACGACATCCTGGGCCACCAGGTGGGTCCTGACACTCCGGAAATGCAGCAGATGGCGCTCGACCTGGATCGCGAACTCGCCGATTTCTTCAACTTCTTGGGACATCAGATTGGGCTGGCGAACATTTGGATTGCTCTCTCCGCCGATCACGGTGTCTCGACGCTTCCTGACGCTGCGAGAAAACTGCGCATTCCCGCGGCAAACCTGGGAGCGAGCAAGCTGCAAGAAGACATGAATAGCGCCTTCACAGCGAAGTTCTCGCCTGGCCATCCCGCGACCTATGTCAGGCTCGACTACCCGTTAGCGTGGCTCGATCCCGAGCCGTTCACGGCTGCTCATGTGAAGGAAAAAGACGCTGAGACCGCAGTGGGCGAAGCTATGAAGCAAGCTGGCCTCCGCGAGTACTTTACTAAGTCACAACTGGCAGATGGCCAAGCTCCCGATACTCCATGGGGCCACAAATTCCTGAACAGCTATTCCCCGGAGGGCAGTTGGTACGTGATGGGCGTTCCCGATACTTACACCGTTGGAGGCGCGAAGGGCACGGACCACGCTTCGCCCTACACCTACGATACTCACGTTCCTCTTGCACTCTACGGCCTGCCCTTTCAGCCGGGAGTCTATCGCGACAAAACCGAACCAGTGGACATGGCTGCAACGCTGGCATCATTGCTGGGCATCAACGCTCCTAGTCATGCTGTCGGCCGCGTGCTAACGGAAGCTCTCGCGCATCGCGCAACAAATCCGGGAGAAAGTCACCCATGACCAAAGCAACTCCCGATCTACGAGTGAATTTTGCCGGGATCGAGCTCAAGAACCCGATCATCGCAGCTAGCGGCACGTTCGGCTACGGAGTTGAGTTCGAAGACGTCGTCCACCTCGCCAAACTGGGCGCTTTGATCGTCAAGGGACTCTCCCCGGAACCAATGATCGGGAATCCTCCTCCACGACTTTGGGAAACCGCCGCCGGCATGCTGAACGCAATCGGACTGCAGAACATCGGCGCGCCCGCATTTCTTGAAGAAAAGCTACCGCATCTCCGCCAACTGAAGAACGTCGTCGTGATGACGAATGTCTTCGGCTACACGCGTGAAGACTACGAACGTACCATCGAAATTCTCAACGAAGGGGAAGGCATCGCCGCCTACGAACTTAACGTCTCGTGCCCCAATACGCAGCACGGCGGTCTTCAATTCGGTAGCGACCCACGCTCGCTCGACGAAGTTGTGACCACCGCCAAACGCGTATCCCGCCGTCCTTTGATTGTGAAACTCTCTCCCAACGTCACTAGCATCGCCCAGATGGCTTATGTGGCGCAGGAGGCTGGCGCCGATGCGCTATCGCTGGTGAACACATTCACAGCGATGGCGATCGATCCCGAGACGAGGAAGCCGCGCATTGCCAACATCACCGCTGGTCTGTCCGGCCCGGCCATCAAGCCGATCGCCGTACGCATGGTGTATGACGCCGCGCACGCCGTCAGGATCCCCGTCATCGGCATGGGAGGCATCTCTACTCCCGCCGACGTGATCGAATTCATGTTGGCTGGCGCTACTGCTGTCCAGATCGGCACCGCCAGCTACTGGGATCCGTGCGCTACCGAGAAAATTGTCGATGGACTGGAAGTCTGGTGTACCGAAAACGGAGTTACAAGAATCGCGGATTTAATCGGGGGAATTCAGCTGGAGTAGTCAGAAACGTAGCCCGCTACTGCTCTCTGCCTGCGCTATCGGCCCTGTGTATACCAGATCGACCCCGGAGCCTTGTAGTTCCTGCCTTCGCCCCACACGGCGTGAGTCGTGCCCTGGTTGTCGATCGCCAAACCAAAGTAGTCGCCAAACGGGAAGCGGAATCCATTCGAAAGGATGTAGTCATACCCTCGCGCTGGACTCGAAAGCTGTGTCTCATCGTTCCACGTCGCCCCGCCGTTGGTTGAGGTCCGCAGATATGTGTTCCAGACTGGCTCATTGGGATGAGCAGGGTCTGTCGCTCTTGTGTCCATCCATGCCACGCGGACATCTCCGGAAGCGCCCGACACGATTGCCGGGAACGCATGCTCCGCGCCGGCAGGCGCCGAGGACACGCTGCTTCGTGCGGACCACGTCGCGCCGCCCGTAGTCGAAGACGAAAAGTAAATTCTCTCAGGTCCTTCGTTGGCAGAACCTGCGTTCCACACCGCATACAACGCACCGGCAGCGTCTGACGCCAGCGCAATCTGGGCGCCCAGAAATCCCGTTTCGCAATTCTGCGCCGCGCATTCCGGAGGCGCGCTCGACTGATCCAGTAAGTCCGTGCTCCAGCTTCGCCCGCCATCGCTGGACCGGCTCAGGTAGATGCTCACCTCGCGTGTGGACATCTCGTGCCGCGCATATTCTGTCCACCCAAAATAAACATTTCCGGCCGCATCGACCGTCGCTCCGCCCGCGAGAGACCATCCTGGTTCTGTCGGGGAGTTGACTCCGACGACGCTAAAGGTCTGTCCGGCATCGTGCGATGCCGCGACGAAGAATCGTTCTTCATGATTGAAGCCGACGTAAACATCGGTCCCGCGCACGGCCAGCACCGGCTTGTCGGCGTCATCCTCGCCTCGTTCCGCCTGAGAAAACGAAAATGTGCGCCCGAAATCGAGCGATCTGGCGACGACGATGTCTCGCTTGTTGTTCTGCAGCCACGACGCATAGATCGTCTGATGATCTACCGGATCTACGACAATCTGAGGATCGAACTGTCCCGTTCGGAAGGGAAGCAGAACCTTCGAGCCATGCCATGTCACGCCGTTGTCGTCCGAGATCAGCAGCGCGATTGTCGGAGCGGTGCACGCCGCGCAATCCGGCACCGATCCGTATTGCGGATACAGCACGTACACATGCCCGTGCCCGTCGGCGGCCATCGCAGGCTCCCACTGATCGCCTGTTTGATATCCAAGCCGTTGCTGTTGCCCAAAGCTGGACACCGCGAGCGCCGCCTGACCCGTAGTCAGACCTAGAACGATCAACAGCGCAATTTTCTGCACAGTGTTGGGCACGTCTGGAATCGGCTGGTTGGAGGACCCCCAGAAGCGTCCTGCGTCTTAGCCTGAACGGACTTTATCGTGATTCCCCCACCCCGTCAATTACCCACCCGGCCATCCCCTTCGTGACGCGCGTGTGACTTTTCTGGCGTTTCTCCATCCAATCAGTGAGAATAAAAGAAAAGAGAATCGGGGTTCTCTGTGGGACTCGATGCTCTGTGGAGAAGGATTTTGGGGGATTCAATGGAAAAAGCGACATTCGCAGCGGGCTGTTTTTGGGGAGTGGAAGCGACATTCCGTGCATTGCCGGGCGTCACTTCGACCAAGGTTGGCTACATCGGCGGTCATACTGAGAATCCGACCTATAAAGAAGTGTGCACCGACGGTACTGGCCATGCTGAAGCCGTCGAGGTCGACTTCGATCCTTCCAAAATCGGCTATCCTCAACTGCTGAAGGTCTTCTGGGAGAATCACGATCCCACCCAGGTGAACCGCCAAGGCCCAGACTGGGGAACCCAGTACCGTTCCGCGATCTTCTTCCATTCCCCCGAGCAGCAGAAGCAGGCGCTCGCCTCCAAGGAAGAGTTGGAGAAAGCCCGTCGCTATTCCAAGCCAATCGCAACTCAGATCGTTCCGGCGGTGACGTTCTATCCCGCGGAGGATTACCACCAGCAATATCTCGAGAAACGCGGCTTGGCCAGCTGCCACGTGAAGTACTAAGCGGTGGGAGTGAGTTCCGGCTGTCGTGGCCGGAAAAACAACATGAGTACGAATCCGCCGATGTAGTAGAGCATGCCCTGCTGCGCGCTTGCGCCGAGGAATCGCTCGATCAGTCCGAACAGGGCAAGCGCTTCGCACAACGCGTACGTCACGATGTACCCCGTCTTCCAGTGAGTCAGGCTAACAACGTCGTCAGGGCGCGCCGCCAGGCTCTCTTCCGAGCGAAACACCAGCGTCCGCCTCACTACGAAAATTACTCCAACGATTGCCACTGCCAGGGTTGTGAAAAGGTAACTGATTGCGGGATCCAGCGAATGCACGGCAGGAGTTATAACTCCACCCAGCACCGCGTAGACCACGATGCTGCCCAACATCGCCCACTGCACGATCCGCAGCAGCTTGAGAGCTACGACCATGGAAGCCTATTGTCGCTGGATTGGGGGGAGTACTACCAGCCCGCAATTCTACGTCGGAATCATCGTCGGCAATACTGCTTTTTGAGGATTTCCAGCGGGTGGAATCGTGAAGCAATTGGAATGCTTTGGTGAATCCTGCTGGCGCCGAGGGATCGCCACTAGGTACCGGTGATCTTCATCCGCAGCTCTTCTGGCAGCCGTTGCCGGATCTCCTCGGGCAGGCGGTCATGCACTTTCCGTGCACCCTGCTTTGCGGCGTCCAGTACAGTGACCGGAGCCGGCGTCGCCACAGCTACTCCCAACCAGATCACCGCAGAAAGGGCAAAACCCGCCAGGGCCGCAATCTCCAGTAGCAAAGCATGCCGCGGACTCAAGTAGTGAATCACTGCAAACGCCAGCAGAAATACTCCCCCTGACACCGATGCCAAGGCGATCAGTCCCACATCAATCATGCGGTGGATTTTCTGGCGGTCGCGGCAGTGTTCGCAGGCTCGGAAGTGGTCTTCGTAGTCGCCGCGCATCTCCGGCGCCAGCCCGGAAATATCGTATCTCCAGCCCGCCAGAATCTTGCCTACGATCGGATCAATGCACTGCTGACTCATGGGGGATTACGAAATCAGCCAAAAACCGTGAACCCAACTACAAGCGAATCGGCTCCAATGCCTCGGTCTGGGACGCTAACAGCACGCGATTGGTAAATAACCCGCCTCGCGTGCCCAACGCTCGTTCTGCCTCTCTCCGGGCTATCTCCGGATGGTTGTTCTGCTCTGAGAGATGCGCCAATACGACAAACGTCGCACTATTATCATAGTCGTTGGTGAAGAAATCCGCGAGGGCCACGTTCGACAGGTGTCCTACCCGGCTCATCACCCGTTGTTTAACCGACCATGGATACGGTCCCACCCGCAGCATCTCCAGATCATGGTTTGACTCCATTACCAACACATCGCAACCGCGTAAGTTGTCCCGTACGCTGATAGGAATGTATCCAAGGTCTGTCGCGATCCCAATCTTGATACCCTCCGCGCGAAACGTAAAGCCCACCGGGTCGGCCGCATCATGCGGAATCGTGAATGGCTTCACTGCGATATCGCCGACCTGAAACGTGTGTCCCGATTCGAAGCGCTCGAACTTCTCGAGCTTAGGTCTCTCGCCGCTCTCGTCGCGCATCGCTCGCTGCCACGACTGGTAAGTCGCCCCGGTCATGAAAATTGGAATGCGCAGCTTTTTCGCCAGGGTTGCGACGCCGTAGATGTGATCGCAGTGTTCGTGGGTGATCAGAATCGCCGAGAGCGAATGTGGATCATCCCCCAGCCCCTTCATCCGTCTGAAGATTTCGCGGCACGAGATGCCTGCATCGACAAGAATCTTTGTGCTGGAACTGGAGACCAGCGCGCAGTTGCCGCGGCTCCCCGAAGCCAGCATGGACACACTCACACCCATGCTGGCAAGCATACTCGGCATTCCTGTGGATTCGGGAGTTACTTTTTGGTTAGCCGCTACCTTTGAGCAAGTTTGGCCTCGGCTAACATCGCGCGCTTGGGTTGTTTCAAGAGTTATGGAAGATGGGATGCTCACGACCTTGGAGACATGGGATGCTCACGAACGTGGGGAGATGGGACGCTTCAGGATTCCATGGGAAGGATGGAATGTTTCAGGATCGTTGGGAGATGTTTTGAGAGCCGTGGAAGAGCGGCCCTTCAGGGCCGCGTTCCGGCCCATCCTTAGACGGCCCTTTAGGGCCCGTGACAGACCCGGGCCCTCAGGCCTGGGGCCTTCGATCCAGCCGGTCGAAGTCCAAAGTCTGAGGTCCGAGGCCCGTTACTGAACATCTGTTTTCATCGGCGGACTGAGACCGGTACTTTATTCGAACGCCCCTTTATTTGCCTTGGAGCAGATTGTTCACCACATTCCGGAATACCGCACCGCCGTAGGCTCCCGCAATCCCGGGAAGAAAAATCAGGCAGGATGCATACATCTGCGCCCGCGAAGGTTTCACCGTGAGCAGGTAGTAGGCAGCAACTTCCGTCAGAGGGATGAATACTCCGACAGCAATGACCCAGCGCCAAGGATGGCGCGGCCGCAGAATGCCGAGCATGATTCCCGCCGCCACAACGATCAGCGCCGTGAACAGCAAATCATCAATAAATACATCGGCGGCTCCAGCACCAATTCCGCAAATCGCCGCCAGAATATAAACCCACCAGTCGCTCTCTGCGTGTTGTGGCTCCACAGTCCTGGACTCTTGCTTGCGGTATCGTCTTTCTTAGTTGGTAGCGAATGCTAACGACTATCTGCGAACGGCCAACGACTAATACGTATAAAACCCTCTCCCGCTCTTCCTGCCCAGCCACCCCGCATCCACCATCTTGATCAGCAGCGGGCACGGCCGGTATTTCGGATCTCCCAGCCCGCCATGCAGCACGCGCATGATGTCGAGGCATACATCCAGCCCGATAAAATCCGCCAACGTCAGCGGCCCCATGGGATGCGCCATGCCCAGCTTGAACACTTCATCCACGGCTTCCGGAGTTGCCACGCCCTCCATCACGGCGTACATGGCCTCATTCAGCAATGGCATGAGCACACGATTCGAGACAAATCCCGGCGCGTCGTTCACTTCCACCGGCGTCTTCTCGAGTTTTACCGACAGATCACGAACGGCGGTGAATGTTTCCTGCGATGTCGCCAGCCCCCGAATGACCTCCACCAGCTTCATCACTGGCACTGGATTGAAGAAGTGCATGCCAATCACTTTATCCGGACGCTTCGTCACCGCTGCCAGCTTCGTGATCGAGATGGAAGACGTATTCGATGCCAGAATGATTTCGGGCCGAGTCCGCCGGTCGAGATCGCGGAAGATCTCGGCCTTGATCTCGAATTTCTCGGTCGCCGCCTCGACCACGAGATCGCAATCGGCGAGCTTCGCGCGGTCGGTCACGGGCTCAACGCGACCGAGCGTGGCATCTTTGTCTGCCGCAGCGATTTTATTCTTCGCCACCTCGCGGTCGAGATTCTTCGCGATGGTCGCGACCGCCCGCTCCAGGAATTTCTGATCGACGTCGCACAATACAACGCCATATCCGCTGCGCGCGAACACGTGAGCAATCCCGTTGCCCATGGTTCCTGCACCAATCACACCCACACGCTGAATCGCCATAGATTTCGCCTCGACGAAAACGTTTGAGTCTACCACTCCCCGTGCGTCTCTGTGTTCTCTGTGGTGAATGATTTTGATCTTGCGAGGCGCGAGCGGAACACGCTTCAGCTCGAAAAGTTGTGCCCAGTGCAATTGTCCTGAAGTACATGGATTTGTTGGCCATTTATGCATTCGGTTGTGTACAGCACCCAATTCCGTCTTCGCATCCAAGTTGTATGTACAAAAGCGCCGCATTCGTCGACGGAGGTGACTATGGGGCGATTCTTGAATTGGAAGTCAATACAGGTTGCAGTGCTCGCGGCAGCGGTGGCGATTCCTTTCGGCAGTGTGGCGTGGGGCCAACCTGCCGGCCAGTACGATAGCGATGATTACTACCGGCACGACGAAGCGCGCGAACACGGTTACAAAAACGGCTATCGTGACGGCCTGAACGCAGGCCAATATGACCGCGATCGGGGCCGCCGTTTCAAATTCAAGAACGACGACTGGGAAGATTCTCGCGGTTTCGAGCATTGGATGGGCAGCAAGGGCCATTACAAACAGGCCTACCGCGATGGCTATGAACGCGGGTACCGCCGCGCCTACGGCTACGACCGTGATCGCGGCGACTACCGCTATCATGATCGCGATGACTGGCGCTAGCGGAGAAACGCAACATAGGGATGCAAATTTCCTTCAGCTGTGTTGAGTTCCTGGCAACTTCTGCGCGTAAACTGGGTTCTGAGAAAGAGGCGGTGTCGACACACCGCCTTTTCGCATGGAGGTTCCCATGGGCAAGTTCCGGTTCCTCTGTCCCCTAGTGGCGCTTTCCCTTATTGGCGCCATGTCGCTCTCCTGCGGTTCGAATAGCGGTCTGAAGTCCGTCACCGTTACTCCGGCGGCAGCCGACGCACAAAGCTTTCCCAATGGGCAGGTCCAGTTCACCGCCATGGGCACATTTTCTGGTTCGATGCAGAGTGGCCCGGTTAAAGCTCTCTGGTGGAACTCCCAGCCGTGGGTCATTGTCCCAACTCCGGCGAATGGAATCACCATCGACGGCAATACCGGACTCGCGACGTGCACAAACCTGATTGGCACATTCCAAGTCTGGGCGACTGCGCCAAAGAACCAGAGCATCGACCTGTCACAAATGTCGAAGAACACGGCTCAGGTGACTGCCACTGCACAAATGACCTGCCCGTAGCGACCTACACGACAAACCACAGAGTGGGATCTGCTGCGCGTTGTGCAGGTTGCACCGCCACGATTCCACTCACTACCCCACGTGCGGCAAATCACATCCCAGCCATTTATCCACTTCCTAGCATGAGATGTTGGATCTTTCGCGAGGACGCACCCTCATGCCCATCAGAACCATCATTGAGCCATTCCGCATCAAGAGTGTCGAACCGATTCGCTGGACCACCCGCGAGCAGCGCGAACAGCTTCTCGAAGCCGCGTTCTATAACCTCTTCCTGCTTCCCGCCGAAGATGTCCTGATCGATCTGCTCACCGACTCCGGCACGGGTGCGATGTCCACCCATCAGTGGGCGGGCATCATGGAGGGCGACGAGAGCTACGCCGGCAGCAAGAGCTTTGATCACTTCAAGAGTTCGATCCAGGAGGTCTTCGGATACAAGCACGTCATCCCCACGCATCAGGGACGAGCCGCCGAACGGATTCTCTTCGGCGTCGCCTGCAAGAAAGGCGACGTTGTCCCCAACAACACGCACTTCGACACCACGCGGGCCAACGTCGAATTCGTCGGCGCGGAAGCCGTCGATCTCGTCATCGAGGAAGGGAGGCATCCCGCCTCGAAGCATCCCTTCAAAGGCAACATGGACGTTGCTGCCCTCGAGTCCCTCATCCAGCGCGTCGGTCGCGAGCGCATTCCGATGGTGTTGCTCACTGTGACCAATAACTCCGGCGGAGGCCAGCCCGTCTCCATGCAGAACGTCCGCGAAGTGAGCACCGTTTGCAGGCGCTACCATATCCCGCTCTACTTCGATGCTTGCCGCTTCGCCGAAAACGCCTGGTTTATCAAACTGCGCGAGAAGGGATACGGAAACAAAACTCCGAAAGAGATCGCGCAGAAGATGTTCGCCTACGGCGACGGTTGCACCATGTCTGCGAAGAAAGACGGCATGGCCAACATCGGCGGATTCCTCTGCACCAACAACGACCTGCTTGCCCAGCAGGAGAAAGACCTGCTCATCCTCACTGAGGGATATCCCACCTACGGCGGCCTCGCCGGACGCGACCTCGAAGCCATCGCCATCGGCGTGCAGGAGGCCTTGGAAGAAGACTATCTCCGCTACCGTATCGCTTCGACGGCTTACCTCGGCAATCACATCGCGAGTTATGGTGTACCGATCGTCCAGCCACCGGGAGGCCATGCAATTTATCTGGACGCCCGGGCCTTTCTCCCCCACATCCCCCCAGATCAATTCCCGGGAGTTGCCCTGGCGTGCGAACTCTATCTCGAAGGCGGAATCCGTAGTGTAGAAATTGGCACGCTGATGTTCGCGCACGCGGCGAAAATGGATTTAGTCCGTCTGGCGATCCCGCGCCGTGTGTATACGCAAAGCCACATCGATTACGTAGTAGAAGTCATTCTGGAAGTCTGGAAGAACCGCGAGCGGATCCCAGGCATGCATCTCACGTATGAGGCCCCATTCCTCCGCCACTTTACAGCGCATCTGGAACCACTGAAGCAAGCGGTGGGCAGCGTTTCTTGATGAGAGTAGATCTGAACCTAGAGGAACGTGCCCCGCTCTAAACGCCGTAGACGTGTGCGGCGTTTAGAACGGGGACAATCGAAGCAAGTCTATTTCACAACTCCGTCGGCCGGACGTGTCAAGAGTGACGAGACAGTTTCATTCCTGAAAGTCACGGCAAGATTCCGGGCAAGCAGCGAATCCGTCTTCGATCCGATCATCGCTTTCTGCACGTGATCCCGGTGAGCGCTCTCCGGGCCTGCGAGCGTGATCAGTGCGGCTCCGAACTCCATCTCCGCATCGGAACCTCGCTTTTCAATTGCCTGTTTCACCCATGCATATCCATCGATGCCGCGCGCCGGATTCGGTTCGTTCGTGCCCATCCACTGCTTGTATGACTCCACGAGATACCCAAAGTCAAAAGCCGCCAATGCGCCATCAGAATTCGAGTTCGACGCCCGCGCGCGAAGCCGCGTGAGCAACTCCTTCGCAACCTGCGGATCCTGGCGCGCATAAATCGTGGCTCTGCGCAGAGTCTCCATCCTCACCAGCGCCGAAGCGTTCGAGTCCAGGATCGCCAGCGTGTCACGCGTGAGGTTATTCAGGTCGTACCCGCCGTCGCCCTTGTGATAATTCCAATCAACTGAAGGCAGCGTCTTCGCGCTTCCGATATCAATTGCGTGGCAGATGAGTGGCGGCCCCGCGAACGCTGAAGTAGTGAGAATGCAGATGGCAGCGACGGTAGTGGCAAACTGTGCAATCCTTCGTGAATTCATAGTCCGAATCTCCTTTATCCGCAATGTCTGCGTACGTTCCAAGAGACGCGGACCGGCATCGCAGTGTTAACAAGCCCGGCAGCTGCTAGTTGCCCTTCGAAGCGCCAGACCACGAATGCTCCCACCGTCGCCACACCGAAATGTCATCGAATCCGAGCACGTTCCACCACTGGTCAAGCATTGTCTGGTCGAGATGCAGAATGCCACTTTTCGTGACACCCGCCGGCGGAGGTGCAACTTCTGCCAACCGATCGTAAACGCGCTCTCTCTGGCTCTCGTCGACTCTGCTGAGCAAGTGCCAAAGTGTAAGCGCATCGTTCTTCCTGGACTGCGCGAGAATCGTCCTCAAATCTTCTTCCCGTTGTTGCGCCGTATCATCACCGAAATCAAATCGCGAGAGCGCGCTTCGAAATTCTTCGGATGCATCCTCGAAGTAAGGCGTGCCGGGCCCAACCTTCGGACGTGTTGCGCAAGCTGCGCCCGCGGGGATAAACGATTCGCGCCCATTCAACTTGAAACCCACCCACCCAAGTGTGGTGCGTACCGTACCTGCGCCCGAGTCGTCCACCTGAAGCGTGTAGGCGCAGCCTAGATCGACTGTCGTTGCGGATGGCGTGTCCACTACAAACTCTCCGGGGGGCGACCAGATGAACGCATGAATCGTTCCTCGATCCAACGCGATCCGTTTCAGCTCTCCCATGGTCAGCAGTCTCAGCCGCGTGTCCGGATCGATCTCAATCTGCCCAACGCCATCTGCTTTCAAGCTTGCGCGTGATTGACTGTCGGTCTCCAGTAACTGTCCCACGCTCCAATGACTGTCTTTCCCTGAAATAACTTTCCGTCCGATGTGTGGAGTTCCCGCCAAGCTTGCGACATCCCAACTCGGTCCAGAGGCAAGCAGTTGGTTTCTCTCATAGACGAGATATGCGCCCACAGCAATGACCAGAAGAGCGAGAGCCGCTGCTGCGGCGGGAAACATTCGAATCTCCCAAAACCGAAACCAGCGACCTGACCGTGCTGGGGCCTGCCGCGCCGACTCGCCGACGGAGAGATATTTCGCCAGATCGCCGGCAGGCGGGCGATCGTGACGGTACTTCTTCAGCAGTCCCTCCAGCTTTTGGACCTCTGGATCGGGCTTGCCCGACCCATCCCACAAATAGCCGTTCTCTTCCATCTGTTTCCCAGGATCGTTCATCACAATGCCTCCCGTTCCGGCTGAGAGCCGGATTGGGTCTTCAATTTCTCTCGCAGTTGCTGCATGCCGCGGTGCAGATTCACGCGCACCGATCCGGCCGTAAGTCCTGTGCGGGCAGCGATCTCAGGACCGGTCATTCCTTCAACGAGGCGCAGGATCAGGGTTTCTCGATAAGCTTCAGGCAGGCCTCGTATTTCCTCGAGCACCCGTGCGCCGTAGTCATCGTCGGTGCGAACTTGCGGAAGACTCGAATCGCAGTCCTCCGACTCATCTCCGAGCGCCTCCTCGGGGACAGAATGCCGGTGAAAATCGTTGGCAAGATTGCGTGCGATCGTGGCCAGCCATCCGCCAAACCTGCTGGTGTCCCGTAGTGACGAAAGCCCGCGCAGGGCACGGACAAACACATCCTGCGTGAGATCGTCCACTTCGCCGGCTGGAACCTTAGCAAGAAGCACGCCATGGACCATCCGAGCGTACCTTTCATAAAGCCGCCCGAATGAGACACGGTCTCCCTGTTGCGCCGCGCGCACCAGGCAGTCGTCCTCACGTACTTCGGGATTGTCTTGCGCGAGTGTCACCGAAGTGCAGTCCCGGATCCGTTCTAGCCGATCAATCGTCTGCGACATGCCAGAAGCCGCAAAATGTCCACGATCTGTTAGACGCCAGCCGAACGACAACTGTTAACAAGCCATCTGGAAATGCCCTAAATTCGCTTCGTAAGCGGAACGTATTCTACCGCCCGGCCGCGTGATTCGAGTCACGGTCTTTCCTTCCCGGTGGATGTACGGTGCCATCGATCAGAGACTTCAGCAGGAGGCCTCATGCGCACCACAGCCATGTTGCTCGCCTTCGTACTCTGCCTTGCGGCGATTCCCGTCCAATCCGGCACGCTCAACAACGTGACTCTTCCTGACACCATTCAAGCCGGTTCCACTACTCTCGTTCTCAACGGCATGGGCCTTCGTACCAAGTACATGGTCAAGGTCTATGTCGCCGGACTCTACGTCCCACAGAAATCATCCGATCCGGCCGCAATTCTGAAAACCGAAGTGCCCAAGAGAATCGTCATGCACTTCGTTCGCGACGTGAGCAAGAACCAACTCACCGACGGGTTCACAGAATCCTTCGAGAGCAACACTCCCGACGCAGCGAAGACTTTGAAGCCGGATATCGATCGCTTCTTCGCCGCGCTCGATGCCGTCAAAGACGGCCAGGAGTTGACCTTTACCTACACTCCGGGGGCCGGCACAACGGTCGCGACGGCAGATAAAGAGAAGCTGACCATTGCTACTCCGGCTTTCGCCGAGATGCTTTTCTCCGTCTGGCTGGGTCCGAAGCCGCCCAACGCGAATTTGAAGAAAGGCCTGCTAGGGCAGTAGTCGTTGTGGCGTGATCCTGCAAATCGCGAATGCCTTGTCCGAAGGCAAACAACGTGGTGCCCGCGTGGTTTTCGCGAAACCTGGTATTCAACTCAACTCGAACCGGCGTATCCTAGTTAGTTGCAGGAACGTCAGCCACATAAATCGGGGATTGTTGATCAGGTATCGTGGGCCCAGTCGCCGTGGTTCCTGGCATATCCGGAAGATCGATGTTAATCCGCTGCGCAGCACCCACTGCGGGGCCTCGCGAGTTGTTCCGCTTAGAATGTCAAACGCAGCGCCTACTCCAATCATCAGCTTGACGGGTAGGCGTTCGCGGTAAGCCTGCATAAATCGTTCCTGCTTCGGCGCACCCAGCCCGCACCAGAAGACGTCGGGTTTGGCAGCATCCACCTGCGATACAAGTTCACTTTCTTCCTGTTCATTAATAGGACGAAAAGGCGGACTGTAAGTGCCGACTATGTTAAGACCGGGAAACTTACGAATCAGTTCCTCGCGCAATTTCTCAACGACTCCCGGTCTTCCCCCGTATAAAAAATGACGATAGCCCTTCGCAATCGAGCGCCGGCACAACTCCAGCATCAGATGCGGGCCGTACACGCGTCCCATCTGTCTGAATCCATGGTAGCGTCCGAGCCAGACTGTCGGCATGCCGTCCGGAGTATTTAAGAAGGCGGAATTCAGAATTGACCGGAACCGCTCATCTTTCTGTGCCTCGATGATTCCTTGTGCGCCGGTGACGCAGATATATCCGTGCCCGCCACGGTCCAGCAGTTCCTCAATTTTTGTGAGAGCGCTTTCCATCGTGAGAACGCTCACTCCGACTCCCAGAATATTGACGCGCTCATCGGTGCGCACATCAAAGCCACTTGCTGGATCTCTCATACGGCTCCCGCTCCCCCGAGTACCACTGGAACCGTCATTGCGAGGATCTTAATATCCAGCCAAAGGGACCACTCATCGACATAGCGAACGTCGAGTTGCATCCATTGATCGAACGAAAGTAGGCTGCGCCCGCTGATCTGATAAAGGCAGGTGATCCCTGGCTTGACGTAGAAGCGCCTCTGATAACGAACTTCCTTGAAGTTTCGATGGTCGGCGGCGGTCAGCGGTCTAGGACCCACCAGGCTCATATCTCCCAGCAGCACGTTGACGAGCTGCGGTAATTCGTCGATGCTCTTGCTCCGCAGGAATCTCCCCACTCGCGTTACTCGCGGGTCATTCTTCATCTTAAAGGCGGCGCCGCCCGTCTCGTTCTGGGTCTCCAGCTCTTTTAGTCGTTCTTCTGCGTCGACAACCATCGTTCGGAACTTGAAAATCTTGAAGCGCTGTTCGTTTAGGCCGACCCTGTCTTGCACGAAAAATACCGGTCCGTGGGACGACAACTTGATCGCGATCGCGGTCAGCAACAAAATCGGTAACGTCAGCAGCAGGACGATCGCAGCAAGCGTGACATCCATTCCTCGCTTGATTGCTGCGCGCCAGCCGCTGCGCGTTTGTGAAAAAGTCGCGATGGAGTAACTTCCGCCCAATTCAATTTTCCGAAACCTTACTTAATCTAGATATGCAAGAACCTGCATACTCGGCGTCCCGTTCTAAATTCAACATGCTCGCGAAATCGGCGAACAGCATATCACTGGCGCTCGCGCATCCCGAATGAAAACAACTTTCTTTCGCGATTGATTGTTGCTTCTCATAAGTTGCTATGGGATAATCTCGCACTCCCCTTACGCTATTGATCCCCCCACGTAAATTCATGTCTCGCCCGTCTATCTGCGGAATGCATGAGAGAGGTACGGTGTAGCTGGGCTCATGATCTACATTACGCACGGCACTGTTCCTTCCTGGAGCAACGAGCGCATCAGTCATTCTCTATTCCTCCCCGACTCGCAGGTCGCCAGGCACTTGCGTCTGCGCCGGGAGAAGTATGTTCCCTTGGCCCAGGCAATCTCCGGCCATGGAGACGCGCTTACTATCGATGACGCGACCTATGGGGCTTTGAGGCTCGCCCTGATGGCGCGCCGCTACGGACACGCCGTCACCTGGTTCGTGAATGGCAGTCATGTCGAGCAAGGGCTTCCGTACTATCCATTCCAGATCAGTTCCATGCTCGATAACACTTCGGCCAGGGATTGCCGCTTCGATGGCGAAACCTGGACCCTGCACGACATCGCTGGCCGTCGTGCTCTTCGTCGTCGCATCAAAGAGTTCTACATGCGAATGGCAAGTCACGGAGAGATTGAAGAACTCATCCATCGATTGGGCTGCTGTTTGCACATCGATCCGACTCAGATCGAGCGGTCATTGTCCACCGTGGCGCCTGCGGACCTCATCCGCGCGGCTCTGGCTGGAGTGGAATTGCAGAACCACGGCTGGGGTCATTTGAATCCCATGGCAATCTCCGAACACGAACGGAATGTCGAAGTGGCGAAGAATGAAGAGTACCTTTCTCAATTCCGGCAGGTAGCCCTTCGCGCGTTCGCTCCCCCTTTCGGGGAGCATGTTGGGCTTGCATTGGGTCACGCGGATTTTATTCTTCTCGCTAATCGCAACCTCGTTCGCGGACATCGCGAAGGCAATCTTGTCAACCGCGTTGACCTGTTCCTGCACAATTTCTCCAGCACGACTCCCGAGAAAACTCCTGCCGCAACCGAGAAGACTCGCATGGTTGCCTGAAACTTCCCATGTCGGCTGCAACGGAAGTGAAGTTCGCGATTCTCGGTGCTGGACCGACCGGAATCGGTGCTGCCTGGCGGCTGTCGCAGAATCTCTCGTCGAACGGCAACAACGGCTCCGCCCCATTCCTCTTGATTGACGAGTCCCGAACGCCGGGTGGACGCGCCGCATCCTTCATTACTCCAGAGGGCTTCACTTTCGACTACGGCGGTCACGTCCTCTTTCCGCACCCCGGGTACACGGAGTTCATTGACCTGCTCGACCGTGTCGTCCCTGAATGGCACCAGTCGACCCCAATCCGCGGAGTATGGCTTGACGGACGGCTGATCCCAACTCCGGTGCAGCGCAACATTCATCGGCTGCCATTGCCGGATCTTGCCGCGTGCCTCTGGGGTCTCGCCCTGCGGTCCCCGCTCGCGGAATCCATCACGGAACCGACATTGCAGCAATACCTCGAAGCGGAATTCGGCAAAGCTCTGACGCGCCGGATCATGTCGCCACTGAACCGCAAGATGTGGGCGCGCGACCCGGCTGAACTCGGCAGCGCATGGTCGTCGCACCGCAGTGGATCGAAAGAGAGAAACATTCCTCAGGTCCAGATTCGAAGTCTATTGCGCAACTGGTTGCTGAACCGTGACGACCCTGGATGGACTCCTACAACCACGGTCCGCTATCCCCTAGTTGGGGGAATGGGAACGATTTGGCAGCGTGCCGTCGAACTTCTGCCCCAACAGGGACGGCGTCTCGGCACGCGCGTGTGCAGCCTTGACGCAGGAAAAAAGGAATTGTTCCTGGAATGCGGTTCAGTCATCCGTTATGACCGCTTGATCACTTCGATGCCTCTCGATGTTCTGCTGCGTATGCTGCATGACCAGCCGGAGCTGCAGGCGCGTGCATCCGACTTTCATCCAGCGCGAGTGCAGTTGTTTGGCTTCGGTCTGCTCGGAGAAATGCCGCCATCGCTTCGCGGTGTCCATGCTTTCAGCGTGCCTTCTCCCAAGATTCCGTTCTGGCGCGTCAATTTGCCATCCAATTTCTCGCCCGGCAACGTCCCGCAAATCGGGAACGCATGGTCCATCCTGTGCGAGAGCAGCATCCCGGCTCGTTCCACCGAGCGACACCATCGCGCGCAGATCGAATCCGCTATGCGAGAGATGGGCTTGATTCCATCGTCGACGAAGATCATCTCTCACTTTTCTGCGGAACTCGACCACGGGTATCCCGTGCCCTTCGCCGGCCGCGACGCGCTGCTCAACGATATCCAGAAACAACTGGAGCATTTCGAAATCTACAGCCGGGGCCGGTTCGGGGGATGGCGCTACGAAGTCTCCAACCAGGATCACGCTTTCATGCAGGGCGTCGAGGTCGTCGATCGCCTCCGAGAGAACAAACCCGAAAGCACCTACCGCAAGACATGGTGACGAAACGCTAGCTGTCTCTCAGTTCTATACGGGTCGCATTTCGCCCAGGTCGATATCCACCGGATCCTTTCCTTTCGAAAAATTCCCGCATTTTCTTCTTGACATCTACTACAGATGTAGTAATACTGCACACAGCCATAGGAGATCCAATGTCAGACCCCAAGCTCTCCAAGCTGGAACTTCAGATCATGGAAACGTTGTGGAGTACCGGCCAGGCCTCCATCCGCGAGATCCAGGAAAGTTTTCCGGAAAAGCGCCGTCCTGCTTACACAACCATCCAGACGACCGTCTATCGCCTGGAAGCCAAGAAGGCCGTCCGCCGCGTGAAGAAGGTCGGCAACTTCCACATCTTTGAAGCCGCCGTCACGCGCGACATTGCCCAGCGCAAATTGATCGACGACCTTCTGTCTCTGTTCGGCGGACGCACGCAGCCTGTCATGGCGCACCTGATCGAATCCGGCAAGCTCACCATGGCCGACGTCAAAGAGGCAGAGAAGATGCTTCGCCAGATCGGAAAGAAGGACGATTCACTATGACAAGCACCAGCCAACTTTTCTCTTCTCTCGGATCGGCAATCTCGCCCGCGCTCGCCAATCACCTGTGGCAGTCCACGCTGGTCGCGATAGCGGCTGCCTTGCTGACGATCTTCCTGCGCCGTCATAGCGCCCGCGCGCGGTATTGGCTATGGCTTGCTGCGTCCCTGAAGTTCCTCGTTCCTTTCTCGTTGCTGGTCTCGCTCGGCAGTCGTCTGTCGTGGTTCCAGCCGTCAACGTCTTCCAAGCCCCCCGCGCTCTACTTCGCCATCGAGGAAATCAGCCAGCCCTTCACGCAGACGGCTGTGGATGTAGCGACTCCGAACGCCGCCAAAGCGGCCACGTCACTACCACACCTGTCGACAGTAATAGCGTTCGTATGGTTCGCTGGATTTCTGACTGTCCTCTTCCTGTGGACGATTCGTTGGCTGCGTATCGCCGTCGCTACACGCCGGGCGCAACTTGTCCACGAGGGCAGGGAACTCAGCATCCTGCGCCGCATCGAGCACGTCTTTGGACTCTCGCAGCCAATCGTACTGTTGCAATCTCGCGCCTCGCTCGAGCCCGGCATCTTCGGGATCTTCCGCCCAGTGCTTTTGTGGCCTGAAGGAATTTCAAAGCGTCTTGAAGACGCGCACCTCGAAGCGATCGTCGCGCACGAACTCTGGCACGTCCGGCGCCGCGACAATCTCTTCGCCGCGCTGCACATGCTGGTCGAAGCTGTCTTCTGGTTCTATCCGCTGGTCTGGTGGCTGGGTGCTCGTCTCATCGACGAACGCGAGCGCGCCTGTGACGAAGAAGTCGTAGCCCTCGGCAACGACCGTCAGGTCTATGCCGAAAGTATTTTGAAAGTCTGCGAATTTTGCCTGGGGTCGCCGTTGCCCTGCGTGTCGGGTGTCACCGGCGCCGATTTAAAGAAAAGGATGGTTCACATCATGAACGACCGTATTCTGCACAAACTCGATTTTGCCCGAAAGATGTTGCTCACTGCAGTCGCATTGCTTGCCCTTGCCGCGCCCGTGGTCTACGGACTGCTCCACGCAACGCCCAGCCAAGCTCAAACGCAGAGCGAGGCAGTCACCTCCGCCACACCCGTGTTCGACAGCGTCTCGATCAAGCGCAACACTGCTCTCGGGGCCCCATCTCATTCCAAGATGATGTTCTCGATGCGCGACGACAGCTTTATCGCACAGGGTGTAACCCTGCGAAGGCTGATTCAAATGGCGTACCACCTCCAGGACGATCAACTTTCTGGCGGACCCGACTGGCTCGACAGCTCCAGATTTGATGTCAGCGCCACGATCAACAAAGCGCGAGCCGCCGAATTGCAGAAAGGACTGCAAGATGCCAAGCTCGACGATGGGCTTTTCCTGAAAGCCCTTTTGACGGACTACTTCAAGGTCACTGTTCATCAGGAGATGCGAAATCTCTCGGCCTACGAACTCAGCGTCGACGATGGTGGTTCCAAGCTGAAAGAGGTGAAAGACCTCGGAATGTTCCATCTCGACCGGGGAGAACTCCTTTCCGGCGGAGTTCCCATCGAACTGCTGGCGAATCAGTTGTCCACCAATTTGGGCCATGCGGTTGTCGACAACACCGGCCTCAAGGGGACTTACTCATTCGATCTTCGATGGACTCCGGATCCGAGCGATAACATGCGCAAGATCCTTGTGCGTGACGTCCAGATGAAGGACGGTCATCGAGTAGAGGCTCCTTCGCCAGTCATCGTGTCCGATCAGACACCACCACCACCCCTCCTAACTGCGATTCGGGAGCAACTTGGTTTGAAGCTGGAACCCAAGACCGAACCGGTCCCCGTAATAGTCGTGGACAACGCGGAACAACCAACCGAGAACTAGTCAGCGCTCTTCACTCAGCTGGGAAATCTGGGTGCCCCATTTCTCGCGCATCTTCTTCGCGAGAAGTGGGGCTTTTTGATTTTGCCCTTATTGCACGGTGACGGTGAAACTTGCTGTTCGCGTGATATCGTTCGAGACGGCAGTCACGTTCACCGTGTAGACGCCTTTCGGCGTCCCCGGATCTTGGGTCTGTTGAACTTGGCGGCCCTGGCCGCCGCAACTGACAATCAACGCGACGCTGCTAACGATCATCAGCATCGCAATTGGCTTTCGTCGCCGCATCGCAGGAATCCCGATCAGGAATATCCCCGCGACAATCCCTATGCTCTGCAGTTCAAGGCCGACTCGCCCACTAGCGACTGTATGCGGAGCCGTTGTCGTAACCGTCAGCTGTGCGGTCGCGCTGGTCACGTTGAACAAGCTTGCGCTCACCGCTGGGCACGTCGCTTCTTTCATCTCGGCAGGCAACTGGCATGTAACGTTGACTGTCCCCAGAAAATTGTCCACGCCCGTCAGGGTCACATTCGTCGTACCTGACTGTCCTGCGGTCACGGTCATATCTGGAATCGGAGGCGTGATGTTGAAAGTAGTATCCAGCACGGTCACCGGAATCGTGTACGTGCCTTGCGAGCCCATATAGTTCACATCGCCGGAATAAGACGCGGTGAGAGTGTAGATTCCCGGCGTGTCGATCGACGTGGTCCAGTTGGTCGCCAGGTAAGCGAGGTAATACCCGCCGTCCGGGTAAAACGCGCCGTCTCGCGGAATGACCGTCATCGTCCCCGACGGCGCGGAGCCGTTCTCCAGAATGGATACCGTTCCAGTCGGCGCAGCCAGGACGCTATTTGCATACGCCGTTGCACCCATCTGGAATGACTCCCCGGAATAAACTGTCGGCGGATACGCGAGACCCGATACATACAAGTAAACCGAAGTCGTTCCTTGCGTCACCGTTGCATTCATCGTGGCATTACTGCTGTTGAAGCTGCTGTCGCCGCTGTACTGTGCTCCCACGGCGTAACTGCCGAGCGTGGCGAAATCCGGCGTCGACACTTGATCTTCTACATAGCCCTCGCTGTTCAGCGCATAGGTTCCGGCATCCAGAGCCTTACCGTTGCTCGTAAAGTTCACTGTCCCACTCGGACACGCAGCTTGCGTCTGCTGTGGATTTGGGATGCACGAGACCCCTGCGGCTCCCGTGACGTCGCCGCGCACAAAGAAGATCGACCCGTAAGGAATCGTGTTGGTCTGATAGAAGTTCCCTGCGGTCATGTCATACGCAACCAGGGTCGCCTTCGTCTGGCTATTCTCCTTGCTCACCGTGATCTGATCTGGCGACGAATCGCTTGCCCCGAAGTTCGCATCGCCGGCATAGTGAGCGGTCACGTTGTAGGTTCCGCCTGGCAGCAAGGTCGTCGTTCCGCTTGCTACCCCGTTGTTCAACGGAAACACATCGATTCCAAGGTTCTTCCCGCCGGGCGTTGCCTGCAACGAAACCGTCCCCGTGGGCGTACCGCTTCCGCTTTGCGGCGCCACCTTCACACTGATGCTCACCGGTTGGCCATGCGTCACGCTCGCTGGCGAGAGATTCGTCAACGTCGTCACGCTCGGGTTGAACGTCACGCCACCCCATGCATTTACCAGATTGTTGGCATTCACCGATCCCAACCCGGTAGCTAGGTCGTAACCGGGCGTGGTGAGCCATGCAGGATTGCTTGTATTGTTCGGATCCACCAGCACTCCAAGCCCGCCTGCCGCCGGTGCTGGTCCGCAATTCGGTGTGTTCGGATTGCACGGCACCGAATCATTCCCCTTTGTAACGTCATAAAAGATGCAAGCGTTCCCGCTGCCCGGTGCGGTTGACGAATCACAACTCGCCCCGCTCTGTCCTGCCAGCTTGTAGAGGGTGTAATTCGGATTCCCCTGTCGCGCGCTCAATCCCTGGCTGGCCATTTTTTGGTTCACCAACGCCATGATCCCGGCAAACGCGGGCGCAGACGCCGAAGTCCCTCCGATTCCCAAAAACGTCAAGTTCGTCAGGCTGCACGGCTCGGAAAAGAATAAGGCATCGGCCTCGCAGATGATGTAGAAGCTATTGTTGAATCCGTTGCTGGCGAACAGCGAGACATCCGGCGTATCCCGCGCTCCATCGGCCGGCACTCCGTTTCCAACCTGCCACGATGGCTTGCTGTATCCCGAAAGGCAGCTTCCTGAACTATCCTGCGTTGAACAACTGCTCGGCCCGCCGCTTCCCGCAACAATATTGAAGAGATCAGTGCTGTAAGTACATTGATCGATTCCTAGACCTGCGCAAGAGTCATTCCAAGTGGTCTCAGGAATGTAGCCTTTGGCCGAGGCGCCCGTCGTGGCATTGTTCGTCGCGTTCCAGTAATTGGGAGCGGTTGTCGCGGTCTGATCGAAGTCCGTCCCGCCCACTGCTACGTTGTACGGAGTCGTGGCGAAGCCACTCATTGCCGTGCCATAAACGGCTCCGGCTTCCGTGTTGAAGTTGTCGCAACCGGCCGATCCCGCATCGCCCGATGAAACTAACACGGTAATGCCCTGCGCCGCTGCCTGTTGCCACAGCGCGTTATAAAAAGCGTTGCCGGCATTTCCGAGAACCGCTTCGCACTCGCCGTAACTCTCACTCATCACCGGAGCAAGATTGTTATCCACGATGTAGAGCGCTGAAAGATCTACTCCCAGCGTCGATTCGGTCATGGCTGAGACAACGAGCTTAATCGTCGCGTTCTTAGCCACAGCGCCCGACCATGAAACGTCCAGCACCGCTTCCGGTTCGTCTCCCACCAGCCCGGGATCGGGTCCATTCACGATCACCTGCGGATCGTTCTTCGGCAAGCCGAAGAGGCTCCGGAACGACTCAATATCCGAGAGGTTAATGTTGGATTCCCCTACGATCGCAATCGTCTGTCCGGTCCCGTCGATTCCCGCATTCCAGAGTGGAAGTACGTTGTAGATTGTCGCGAAATCCGAAGGCCCAAGGCCGTAGTACGTAGCGTCTTGTGTCGCAAACGTATACAGCGGCAACGGCGCCATCTGCCGTTTCGTCGCACGCACCGGCACGCCTTGCACCGTCGAGTGCGGCCGGCGCGGAAAATTGTGTAGCGATACAATCCCCTTCACTACCGGCGTCAGCGCAGATGGAATCGACGGATCGTTCGCGTTGGCCCAGTGCGATTCGCCATCGACCACATACTTGTGGATCGTCGTGCGAAATGCGTCGCGCACCTGCCCGGCCGTGCCCGAAAACTCGATCACCATCTTTCCCTTGGAGAGTGACGTCAGCCGGAACCCGCGCGATTGCAGCCATCCGCTGACGATCTCAACATCGCTGTCCCCCGGTCCGAACCGTTTTCCGAATTCCTCCGGTGTGAGCCACTTGCGATAATTCGGCGACGCTTTGTCTTGCTGTTCATCCAGCAATTCACGCAATGCCGATTCCTGCTCTGCGCTACGCTTCAGGACGATCAGCATGCGCTCCATCGGCAAGCTGTCGGGCGCGACGCCTCGATCGAACTTCGCGCGCGCCGAAGGATGAGTGTTGCCCTTCAGCACTGTTGTTTGAGAGGCGTCGACCGGCTTTGTGATCAGGGCGCCGGATTTCATGGAACCAGAAACGCCCTGAGCGGCGGCACAACAGCTGAGAAGGACGAGGACGAAAAAAACAGCTAAGAATCGGAAGGAAGGAGCAGACGAAGGGCTGCACATCGCGGGTACCTCCAAAAAATGAGGACGGAAGTATATCTCTGAACGACGATCGAGTCTGTGAATTCAGCCCTTGGCAGATTGTGCGCCTGATCACACACAAACGTGAGGAGATTTTGGGCACAGCGACTCGCTAGCGCTCTCGAAAGATTTTCTGAGCCTTGCTCTCAATATGATTCGGGGTATACTCCCAAGTTCTCCCCACCACGTCCCGGAAGCAGCAAGGATGTTCGCATGCCAGAGTTGGAAAGTCCTACCGTATCCAGACGGAATGCTCACTTCTTCGTTTCAGCCGGTCCCATTACGTCAAGGCTGGCGTACTTAATTGTCATCCCGCTTTGCTCTATCGTCCTCTTGCAAGCCGCGTGTTCATCAAGCGGCTCATCCAATCAAGGCACCCAGCCGCCTAAGCTGACTTACTCCGCGACGACTGTCGTTTCCACGAAAGGCACGGCGATCACGCCCGACACGCCCAGCAACAGCGGAGGTGCCGTCTCCTCCTATGCGGTGACGCCGACATTGCCATCGGGCCTCTCTCTCGACACATCGACCGGAATCATCAGCGGCACGCCAACTGTTGTCGCAGCGCAAGCGACTTATACCGTTACCGGGACCAATTCGGGCGGCAGTTCCAGCGTCGGCATCACTATTACTGTCAACGACCTTCCACCCGCCGGCCTGTCTTACAGCACGAACCCAGCGACATATTCCGCCGCGGCAGCGATTACGCCCAACTTACCCAGTTGGAGCAGTTCCGGCGGCACTCCAACCAGTTTCGCCTCGCAAGAGGCCCTGCCTCAGGGACTGGTACTCGATCCCGCAACTGGAATCCTAAGCGGGACTCCCGCCGTTCAGTCTTCGCAGACGAGTTACACCATCACAGCGTCAAACTCAGGTGGTTCCACAAACGCCACGCTGGTCCTGACCATCCTGCCGCAGGCGCCCTACATCGCGTCTCAGCCGGCCAATCAATATGTGGGAAGCGGCATTTCGACGTACTTTTCCGTGAGTGCAGGTGGAGGAGGAATCCTCACCTATCAGTGGTACAAGAATGGCGCCGCCATCAGCGCCAGTAACAGTAACGTTTACCAGACGCCCGTTTTGTCTTCGACTGACAATGGCGAACAGTTCTACGTATCCGTCAGCGATAACTACAACCGCAGCGTCACCAGCAACACCGCTACGCTGACCATCAAGGGAGTAAGCGGTACCTTCGTCAATACGGGAACGCCGAACGTCGCTCGCGAATGTAACAGTGCCACGCTTCTTCAGAACGGCAAAGTGCTCATCGCCGGTGGCCGAGATGGCAACGCTCTGCTCGACTCGGCGGAGATCTACGATCCGTCTACTTCAACATTCACTCCCACCGGCTCTATGGCCGCCTCCCGCTGTGGCCATTCGGCAACGCTCTTGGCGAATGGCAAAGTGCTCGTCGCAGGCGGGTACACTTCCGGAAGTACCGGCGGATTTCCTTCCCTCTCTACGGCTGAACTCTACGATCCTTCCACCGGGAAATTTACCGCCACGGGATCCCTTGTCACCGGACGCTCAGGCCACAGTGCCACCTTGCTGACAAGCGGCAAAGTCCTCCTTGCCGGAGGTGACAACAGCAACGATGGCTTTACCAATGTCACGCTAGCCTCAGCCGAACTCTACGATCCCGTTGCGGGCACCTTCTCTTCTACGGGAGCGCTCAATACGGCACGTTCTGCTCCGGCGGTTTTGTTGACCAACGGCAAAGTGCTTGTCCCGGGCGGTTTCAGCTTGACGACAGGTGCTCTGTCCAGCGCGGAACTCTACGACCCAACCGCCGCAACCTTCAGTCTCACCGGATCGCTCAGCACGGCGCGTTCCGGACATACCGCTACGACCCTGCAAAATGGGAAAGTCCTGGTCGCAGGTGGCAACAACGATGGTGGCGTTACCTTCCTGACTTCCGCCGAATTGTATGACCCATCTGCGGGCACTTTTAGCCCGACCGGATCGATGAACAACGGACGTGAGAATCAGACGGCCACGCTCTTGTCGAGCGGTCAGGTGCTCATCATCGGCGGCAATGTCGAAGCCATCGCCCAGCAGTCGCTTGATATGACGGAACTCTACGACTCGACATCTGGAGTCTTTATCTTCAACTCAGCAACCAACTCCAGCCGAGTCATGGCGACGGCGACACTTCTGACCAACGGCCAGGTTCTCGTCACAGGCCAGGAAACTCCGGCAATCGGCGCGAACCCCTATCCAGCAGAGCTCTACCACCCGTAATCCTGAGGAGGATGGAGCTTTTCGTTGTGCGGGAAAGTTATAGCCGGTTCGGATGTCCTGCGCTCCAGAACATGGCCGCGAGTTCCGATTTGTCCCTGGTTTGAGAGTGTACGTGACCTACCGCAATAGCCCTCGCGTCTGCTGAAGTCTTTCCGCAAGCTCCTGTTTCTGCTCCAGTACCCGTTTCGGATTCGGAATCAGGTCCGCGAGATCTTGCGGAGCGCTATGGATCGCTTCCGTCAGGGCCGGCAACTTCGAAGGATCACCGAGATACGCTACATAGGACGCGATGATTCGGTTCAGGGCAGAACTGGCCTGCGGGCTCTTTGCATGATTCGCTCGTAACGCTTCCAGATCCCGCCGAGCCGCGGCCGGCCAATCGAACCCATCACCCAATGACGCCGCCGCGCTCTGCAATTGCGATAGTTGCGAAGGGGACAGTTGCCCCATTCGAACTCCATCCCCCGCCGCCATGAGATGAAGCATTAAAAGGTCTTTCGCGACCAGGGTGGCAAACAGCGACCCGCCGTTCGCCACATCGTGCGAGAACCGCAAGCCCGCGGCGAGGCTCCGAATGGCTCCGTCTTTATCACCCGCATGATACTGCTGGATCGTGTAAAGAATGTTCAGCCTTCCCAGCATCAATGCCTTTCTCGCGTACTCGACCGGCGTATCCTCTCCGAGCGAGTAGTCCAATCCCCAGTCGCAATTCGGAAGCGAAGTCCCGCGTGCCATCGTTTCCAGTGCTGGCGTGTTCTTCTGGATAAGCTCCTTGAATTTTGAAAAGTCCAGCTGCCCCATGGTGTCGAGGGCAGCATTCAGGTCTTTTGCGTCCTGATCGCTGATCGCCGCGTCCTGCAGTTCAGAGAATGCTGCCCAATAACGCAATGCAGCATTGTCTGCGAGAGGCCCAGTGCGCTGGGCAAACGCCGGCCCAATCGCCAAAGCCGCACTTAAGATCGTCAATCCAATTGCGCGCAGGTGTTTCATAGTTTGATTTTCTCCTTCGCCAACGCGGCAAGCGCACTCTGCTTGCCATTCGGAATTGGTGTGCCCTTGGTACGAAAAGCCATGTTGTCGACGACTGCTTTGTACGACGGCGCAGACGCCAGTAGGGCGTTCGCCTCGCGCATCGTTAACGGTCGTGTCGGTTGAGCGATCTCGACTGATGTGGATCTAGAGCCGTGTCCCGGAACCCTTCGATCGGCGATATAGAAACTGGCAACCGCCACCGCTACCACAGCCGCCACCGCGACGAATCGCAGCAACGGAAGCCGCCAGGACTCTCGTGCATGGCCTTTTAGCGGCAGCGCATCGGGCGCAATGGGCTCGAACTGCCTCAAATAGGCTTCGAAACGATCATCCTCCGGAATCGGCATAGTAGTTCTCCTTCACTGACATTGAGTCCCGCAGCTTCTCGAGCGCGTAGCGGTAGCGGGACGCGGCCGTATTGGAACTGATACCCAGCAAATTTCCGATTTGCAGGAACGTGAGTTCGCCCCACACGTGCAGGATGACAACCTGTCTTTGTTCGTCCGGCAGGGCCCCTAGCGCCAGTCTCAGGTTTTGCTCGGCCGCATAATCTCTGTTCGGAGGACTGAAGGATGGCGTATCGCCTTCCAGTGCAGTGTGGCGCGCGCCAACTTTTTGTTCATTCAGGACAGCGTTCCGCACGCACGCGAAAAGATAGGCCTTCTTGTCTTCCGCCCGGCTGAGCCTCCCGTTCTCGATCAACTTCAGAAAGACCTGATGGACCAGATCCTGGGCGCGGCTCCGTTCGCCAGCCATGGACGTGGCAAACAGCAAGAGCGCCGCCCCATGCTGGCGGTACAGGACCTCGATTTCCGTTGGATTTGTCCGGTCCATCCGCGGGTCTCAATGGTAAGACAATCGAATGCGCCGGAATCGTCTAAGGCAACTTTGAACCCGAAACAAGGTTCGAGCGGGGCGGTCGCCATGGTCCCGTATGGATCCTAGATACGCCAGAGGGTGCCCCATTTCTCGCGCGGTTTTGGCGCGAGAAGTGGAGCTTTTGATTGTGAAGGAAGATCGCTCAATACAAACGAAGGAAAAATGTGTGGCGATAGCTAAATGCGGGAGTTACAACTCATTCGGGCAGTTGGACTACCGGAGCCTTATTTCGGCAGCAGAGACCGTAACTCTGCCACAGTTTGAACCAGGGGCTGTTGGCCAGCGCTTCATCGTGCCTTCGATTCGCCGCGGAGATATCGCTTGCGCTGAATGGCCGAATGTCCGGAGCTTCATACAGCTCTTCGAGCTGCTGGATCTCATCGATAATCCGCTCGATGTCCATGCCATGATCAGTATAGCGGAGAAGCTCTTCGAAGCCACAAACCCAGGAGCGGTGAATCCTATCGAAAGTCGCCCTCGCCTTCTCCGACTTTGGGAACCTCATGGTCAGCCGCGAAGCGGCGACAGAATGCAGCCCACGGCGGAGCCGTGGGTTTCGGTTTGAAGATCGAATTCAGCTCCGAAGGAGCGAAAGAGAAAGAAGCGTCCGCCCTCCAAGAATCGGTTTTCCACAGCAAGAACGCATTCCTTGTGACATCCAACCTTGACCCTGTCTCCCAAAAGCGCACAATGGCAGTGTGCGCACTGTTCTACAAACACGCACTACAGTCGAACCGAAATTGTTCGTCACCTGCGGCTCGGGACTACTAGCTCAGGACTTGGGACTCAATAACTCGTTATTCAAGAATATTTTGCGCGTAACCCATTTGAATACAATATTTTGCGGGTGGAAAATTGCGTATCAGGACCACAAGTCGTTCATTTCCAATATTTTGCGCAATCAATCTGAAAAAGCGAAGCCGAATCGAACTCCTGAAAACTCGGGTTCTCGGGGGCGTGCCCTATTCGATTTCGGCGCGTTTGTCCGACTTGGCGGATGCTCAACCCGCGTCTTTTCGGGGTGTAAACTAATCCAAGTCTTATACCCCATTTATCTGTCTCGAAAGGATTTCTCCCATGGCAACGCTCGAAGCCCCCGTCCGGCCTCGCACAAGCTTGCACTCTGGACCGTTTGTTACTGAGCCATTTTTCGATTTCCGCAACGAAGAAAACGCGCGCCGGATGCGCGCCGCGATCGCTAAAGTCCGCGCCCAGCTCGGACGCGAATACGACCTCATCATCGGCGGAAAGCGCGTCAAGACCACCGACAAGATCAAGTCGCTGAACCCATCCAAACCGTCCGAGATTGTCGGCACCCACCAGAAGGCCGGCAAGGAACACGTCGAGCCCGCGATGAACGCCGCGCTCAAGGCCTTCGAAACCTGGTCCCGTACTAGCGTCGAAGAACGTGCCGGCCTGTTGTTCCGCGTCGGCGACACCATGCGCCAGCGCAAGATGGAATACATGGCCTGGCTAGTCTTCGAAGTGTCGAAGAACTGGGCTGAGGCTGACGCCGACATATCGGAAACCATCGACTTCTGCGAGTTCTATGCCCGCGAGGCCCTGCGTTTCTCGAAGGCGCAGACCCCAATTCAGCTTCCCGGTGAGCACGATACTTTGCACTACATTCCGCTCGGAGTCGGCGCGGTGATTCCGCCGTGGAATTTCCCCTGCGCCATCATGGCCGGAATGACGCTTGCCTCGATCGTCTGCGGGAACACCGTCATCCTGAAGCCGTCGAGCGACTCGCCGACGATCGCCGCCAAATTCGTCGAGCTGCTTGAAGAATGCGGCATGCCCGAGGGCGTCGTGAACTTCTGCCCCGGCTCCGGAGCCACGTTCGGCGACGCCATCGTTGGGCATCCCAAGACCCGCTATATCGCCTTCACTGGTTCGCGCGAAGTCGGACTGCAGATCAACAAGGTTGCCGCGACGCAAGCTCCCGGACAGATCTGGATCAAGCGCACTATCCTTGAGATGGGCGGCAAAGACGCCATCATTGTTGACGCCGATGCCGACATCGATGCAGCCGTCGAAGGCGTTGCGCAAGCTGCCTTCGGATTCCAGGGACAGAAGTGTTCCGCCTGCTCCCGCGCCATCGTCGACGAGCGTGTCTATGACAAGTTCCTCGAGCAGTTGAAAGCGCGCGTCGAGCAAATCAAAGTCGGTGACCCCGCCGAGAACGCCAATATGGCCGCGGTCATCAACGAAGGTTCGATGAAGACCATCCTCGGCTACATCGAGCAAGGCAAGAAAGATGGACGCCTCATCACCGGCGGCGTACGTGCCACGGAGGCGGGCGAAGGATACTTCATCAAGCCGACGGTTATCGCCGATATTCCGGCGAAGTCCAAACTCGAGCAGGAAGAGATCTTCGGACCAGTGCTCGCGGTGATTAAAGCTTGCGGCTTCGATCACGCGCTCGAAATCGCCAACGACACCGAGTTCGGATTGACCGGCGCGGTCTACACCAGTTCGCGCGATAAGATCGACCGCGCGATCCAGGACTTCCACGTCGGCAACCTGTACATCAACCGCAAGTGCACCGGCGCAATGGTCGGGGCCCATCCATTCGGCGGGTTCAACATGTCCGGCACTGACTCGAAATCCGGAGGCCCGGACTACCTCTACTTGTTCACGCAAGCAAAAGCTGTCGGCGAGAAGTTGTAACGCCGACGCCCTCGCCGGCTGTCGCGAGGGCGTCTCGCCCTCGCAAGGCGATCACCGAGAGGGTGCCCCATTTCTCGCGTGTTGTGTGCGCGAGAAGTGGGGCTTTTGATTTTCTTGAATCTGTCTCCCAAAATCCCCAAGAACCGTTGGATGACAAAAAGCGCCCTCCGCGTTTAAGCTTCTTGCACAAATCGGGGGATAACACCATGCGACCTCGGCCCTTGATGTGCTTCTTCCTGGCTCTGATTTCGGCAGCTGCTTGTGCCCAGAGTTCTTCCGACCGCGCCGCCGCTGACTTTGCGGCAAAGGCGATTCATCCCGAACAGATTCGCGCGCACATGCGGTTTCTTGCAGATAGCTTGCTGCAAGGCCGTGCACCGGGGACTCCCGGCTACGATATCGCCGCGCATTACGTTGCGAGCGAACTCGAAGGCATGGGCCTGCATCCGGGCATCGGCGGCAGTTGGTACCAACCCGTCGCGTTCGAAAAAGCAGTGAACGATTCGTCGCCGGGTTCACTCTCCCTCACGATCAACGGGCAGGAACAGGCTCTGGTCGAGTCGAAGGATTACGTTCTCTCGCCCTGGTTTGCGAGTCCTGCGCCGAAAGAAGGAGGCAAGGCCGAAAGCGACGTCAGCGCCCCGGTTGCGTTCGTAGGTTTCGGTGTAACTGCTCCAGACCGCAATTACGACGACTATGCCGGCATCGATGTGCACGGCAAGATTGTTGTCATCATTTATGGAGCGCCGTCGACATTTCCTTCGACCGAACGTGCGTACTATTCCGACGGCGTGACCAAGGCGAAGAATGCGATCGCGCACGGCGCCGTCGGCGCGATCTCAATTTCGCTGACCGAAGATTGGAAGCGCTTTCCCTGGGACTGGATCGTCCCGCAAATCAAGGCTGGAAGCCTGCGCTGGCTCGACAAGAATGGTGTGCCGTTCGACTTTTTTCCGCAGATTCGCGGGCGAGCTTTCTTAAGCCAGCAGGGAGCGGAGACCCTTTTCAAAGGGGCGCCCAAGAGTCTCGACGAAGCTTTTGCGACGGCGAGGGCGGGAAAACCGCAGTCGTTTGCGCTTCCGGCGACCGCTCACATTCACACGGTCACTACGCAATCCGTTATTGAGAGTCCCAACATCGTTGCCGAATTGAAAGGCTCGGATCCCGCGTTGCGCGATCAGTATGTGGTTTACACTGCGCACGTCGACCACCTTGGCATCTGTCCCGCCGTCGAAGGCGACAACGTCTGCCACGGTGCGATGGACAATGCTTCCGGGACAGCGTCTCTGCTCGAAATCGCTCGAGCCTACGCGAGCCTGCCGAAGCCACCGCGGCGCTCGCTGCTATTCGTATTTGTGACAGGCGAAGAAAAGGGGTTGCTTGGCTCTGACTACTTCGCGCACTTTCCCACCGTGCCGCTGAAGTCGATCGTCGCGAACGTGAACATCGACGGCGCACCCGGCCTCTACTTCTCGAGTAAAGACATCGTGCCTCTTGGATCCGAGCATTCGAGCCTCGGGAATGATGTTTCTGCCGCTGCCAAAGAACTGGGATACGAACTTAGCCCGGATCCGATGCCGGAAGAAGTGGCGTTCATTCGCAGCGATCAGTATTCGTTCGTGCTGCAAGGTGTGCCTGCGGTCGACATCACCGACGGTGTCAAAGCAACGGACCCCAAAGTGAACGGACTGGAAGTGATCAAGAAGTGGCTAGTCACTCGTTATCACACGCCGCTCGACAACATGGATCAGCCGATGGATCTCGATTCCGCTGCGAAAGGTTCCGTCCTGAACTTTCTTGTTGGATACCGAGTGGCACAGCAGGATTCGCCCCCAACCTGGAACAAGGGAGACTTCTTCGGAACGACCTTCGGCCCCAGACACAGCGCAGTCGGCACGGGAGAGTAGTGTTCAGTGAACACTTCGCCGGCCGAAGTGATACGACACGGAGGCGCCGGCGAAAGACACAAGCCGCACTCCCACCACTCGCTCGAAGGGAGCGGGATCCGACGGCAAAGCGAGAATCTCAGTGGTTTGTCCTGTGTAGCCACTCGCTACCAGACCATTGAATCCGACATCGAGCGCTTCATTCAAAAAGCTCCGCATGACGGCAATGCGAAGTTCTCCGACTGCTCGCGAATCAAATCCATCGCCTAACGGTTTGCGTCCGACATATTCAAACTCTCCGCGTGCGCGCAGGTGAAGCGGCAAACGGTCGACGGTGCCGAGAGCGTCGAAGATCGTCCGTGGAGCTTCCGGCGTTGGGAGTCCTGTCAGCAGATCACGCGCATCCGCCTTGGAATAGCTTGCTTGCATCATTCCAAAAGAAAAGCGGTGACGCACGAGCGCGGTCAGGTAACGCAGCCGTCCAGGTCCTTCGTTCTCCTGCAAACCGGTATCTGGGTCAATCTTTGCCAGGGTCGCATCCGTGGTGGTGTGTCCAAGCGTGAGGCGCATCTCGGTATTCCCGATCATTTTGTCGAGAACCATCTGATAGGAATGTGCGCGCTCTACGGGTGTGCCCTGGGTTGTTCCGCTGCCAATGCGAGGATCGTTGGTGAAAAAACTTTGGCCCCAACTCAGGGAAGCGGTCGGGAGCCATGATTGGCCGGAGAAAAAGCTGACCGATGCTTTGGGATTGTTCACGCCGATGAGACGGTTATAGGAGTTCGCCGGCGTGATCAGATCCTGATTGTCAAATCCAATCTCGTCGCGCCGGAATCCCAGGTAGTACTTCACATGCGAGGTCAGCGAACCGTTAGCGGCAAGGTAGGGCGCGAAATCGCCGATCGTCACATTGTTCGCCGTAATCGGCTGAAAGGGACCGTAATAGCTCGGATCGAGAGAGCTGTAGTGATCCAGGTCCAGCCGTCGAGGCGCATCGCGGAGATAGTCTGCACCCGCCAGTAAATGGAAGAATTCTCTTACACGCCGGATATATGTCGCGTTTCCACCGGCCACGGTTCGGAATTCGCTTTGCCGGATCAGGCCATCGCCGAAGTTCGAATAAAGAGCAAGATTGTAACTGCGGAAGAACGCCGACAGATTCAACTCGCCAGAAGACGAGTCATGCCATTCATCGTTGGCGGCGAATTCAGCGGTATGCGTTTGCGCCTTCTGGCGCGGGTCAATCGTATCTTCCAGTCCCGAAACTCCGATTGGCACCAGTCCCGGAATGTAGGAGGTGCCGTAGTATCCCAGGGTAAAGAGGGAGAGGGTATGCGACCCTTGCTGCCATCCTCGGAACGCATTGAACTTGTATTGCTGCCGGTGCTCCAGGCGATCCAGCAAGCCGTTGCCATAAGCTGCTTCCACAGCGAGCCACGTGTGAGCCGTCGGATTGACAGGCGCGACGGCTGCAACCACATCCAAATCGCGATAGTCGGCCGTGACCTCGACGAATCGGTCGATTTGCGGATGCAATCTGTATCTGGCCCCGAGATTCAACGCATGATTCCCTTCGAGGACGTTAAAGGCGCCACCATCCACGTCTACGCCGCTGATTACCTGCGGAATAAGAATGTTCGGATCGGCGTACCCATTTCCATGCGCATTGGCAGAGAGATTGTTGGGAGCAAGATAGCTGCCGACGAGGATGTACTGACCGATGGGCTCTCCATGATCTCCGGCCACGCCCGGGACAAAGTACTGAGGCGCTTTGATGCCACCGGACGCCGTCTCAATTGGAAGACCGGGAATTGAAACCGGAGCGCCTGGACGTCCGGGATTGGCGTCAAGCATCTCCTGACGTACCAGGATTCGCTCGCCCGGATCGGGCGATGTCACGCTCGTTTCGTTGACGTTGGCCGTAACCGTGATCGACTCGGAAGATCCCTTGATCTTGGTGAGGAGGATCTCAATGCGCTGGCCATTCGTCCCAGAATCGAAGTGTCGCACCACTGGTTCGAAGCCAGGCGCCTCGGCGCGAACGGAATATTGAATTCCACTTGCAACTGAAATCCGAAAGCGTCCTTCGTGGTCAGTCACTGTGCGTTGGCGGGCATCACTCTTGGCGATGGTGACAGTGATGGTCGCGCTTGCGATGGGATTTCCTCGCGAGTCGAAGACCTGCCCCGTCATCATTCTTTGAGCACTCACCGCGAGGCTGGTGAGCACGAGGCAGACGGTCAATCCTATACGCGTTTTAATCAAGGCTGTCGCGAGGCACTTGGGCGTGAAAATTAAATCGGCAAGCCATTATGACAGCGGCCCAATTCATCACACAATCGACCTGAGGGGTGGTTTGCCGCGGTCCCTTTTCGCGCCCAATAGGCGACGCTCTGCGCCAACGTGCGCGTTTTCGATTAGAATCGTGCGCATTCCAAGGGGGGATTATGAAGCTGCCTGGTGCCGCCGTCATTGCTATGTCTGCGTTGTGTTCGCTTCTGCTGGCTTCTTCGTCTCCGGAGGACCGTGCGTTGACGGATCCCAAGTCGATCAATTCAGAAACCAACGCGACCGCGCATCCGGTTCCTATTGATGACCTCTACTACACACGTTCGGCGAGCGGCGCAGCCTGGTCCCCCGACGGAAAAGAAATTGTTTTGACCACCGACCTGACGGGTCGCCAGAACCTCTGGAAAGTGAGTTCTTCCGGAGGATGGCCGCTGCAACTGGCTCAATCGGATGATCGACAATACGGTGCTGCCTGGTCGCCTGATGGCAAGTGGATTGTTTACGAGCAGGACAGCGGTGGCAATGAAATGTGGGATCTGTTTGCCGTGCCCAGCGAAGGCGGCGATGTTGTGAATCTGACGAAGACGCCCGACATTCGCGAACAAGGCGCTCTTTGGTCGCATGATGGAAGGACGATCGCGTTCGGATATAAACCCAAGGATGTACCCACGTATGACATCGCACTTCTTGATTGGCAGACGAAAAAAGTCCATAAGCTCACGAATGAGGAAACGAAGAATCATTCATGGAGTGCCGTGGCGTGGAGTGCGGACGGCAAGACGATATTCGCCAATCATAGCGAGATCAGCGGAGACAGCGAATCTGACGTGTACGCGATCGATGTCGCAAGCGGCAAAGCCGAGAACCTGACCGCGCATCAAGGGAAGGTTCTGTTTGCCGCAACTTCCGTCTCGCCGGACGGCCGAACTCTTCTGATTACCTCAAACCAGAAGAACGGGGCGAACAATGTGGCGCTGCTCGACCGCGCGACCAAGAAAGTAACCTGGGTGACGGACACGAAGTGGGATGCCGGGTCGGTCAATTTCTCTCCTGATGGAAAGAACTTTACCTACCTCGTCAATGAAGATGGCCGGACCGATTTGTACCTCGCCGACTCAGGAACCCTGAAGGCGAAGAAGATTGATTTTCCCGGCGGGCTCAATTACTTCTCGGGCAACCCGTCGCCGTTTTCAAATGACGGCAAGCATCTGCTGGTTTCGCACGAGAGTTCGACGCGGCCCGGGGACATATGGATTTACGACCTGGCTGCGCGCACCGCAAAGCAGCTTACGTATTCGGCAGTGGCCAGCCTGGAGGCGATCCCCATGCCGGGCGCGCAGATCGTGCACTACAAGAGCTTCGACGGAAAGATGATCAGCGCGCTCTTCTGGATTCCATTCAACCTCAAGCGGGACGGGACGAATCCGGCAGTCGTTCTCCCGCACGGTGGCCCAACCGGACAGATGGTGGACTATTGGAATCCTGAAGTAGCGGCGCTGGTCTCGCGTGGCTACATCTGCATTGCTCCGAATGTGCGCGGGTCCACAGGCTACGGAATTGAGTTTCAGAAAGCCAATTATCAGGATCTCGGAGGCGGTGATCTTCAGGATGAGGTGTATGCGACAAAATTCTTGATTGACACCGGATATGTGAATCCCAAGAAGATCGGCATCACCGGCGGCTCGTACGGTGGATATATGACGTTAATGGCAGTTGGTAAAACCCCGGACGTGTGGGCCGCAGGCGTCGAACAGTACGGCATCATCAACTGGCTGACGATGCTGCAACACGAAGACGCGCTGCTCCAGGAATACGAAAAGAGCCTGCTAGGCGATCCGGAGAAGGACCGCAAGGTGTACGAAGCGGATTCGCCGATCACGTTCATTCACCAGGTCCAAGCGCCGCTTCTGGTGCTGCAGGGAGAGAATGATCCGCGGGTTCCCAAGGAGGAAGCGCAGCAGGTCGTCGACTCACTTAAGAAGGACGGCAAGACCGTGGATGTGCACTATTATTCGAACGAAGGCCACGGATTCGAGAAGCGCGAAAACCGCATCGACGCGATCAAGCGCATGGTGGAGTGGTTTGATAAGTACTTGAGAGGCGCGAAACAGTAAAGCGCTTTCCGATCACATTTCGCAGTGGAGAATACAGTGCTACCCAGTCCTGTAACTGACATGAAGGCGTTTGTGCCAGCCAAAGATTTAGCCCTGTCCAAGGCGTTCTACACCGACCTTGGATTCACTATCAATTTCAGCAACGATGAAATCGCGGAACTGCAGATCGGGTCCTTCCGCTTTCTGATGCAGGAGTTTTACGTCGCCGAACACGCGGGCAATTTCATGATGAGCCTGAGCGTCGATGACGCGGACGCCTGGTGGGAATACATTCAGAAAAAGGAATTCAGCAAGAAATATCCCGGCATCATGTGCAAGGCGCCCGCAATGCAGCCCTGGGGCCTGCGGGTCCTGTACCTGAGCGACCCGACCGGCGTTCTTTGGCACATCGCCGAAAACCGGAAGTCGTAGTAGCCCGAAACTTCGGCTAAGTCTGGTCCAGGGTTCTGCAGTGCTTTCTCGATCGTCGCCTCCCGCTAAATCAGTGGCGGAAAACGCATGCGTGGTGTGCGATGTCGCGTCACCAAGCGTCGGACGAAACAACAAAACAAATTCGGGAGCGCCCGACTGTCCGATTCTGGACGTGATCTGACGAGAGGGGACACTCGTCTCCGTTGATGTTCTTCCAAGTATCACAGAAATAAAGGACTGGGCGCGCCGTTGATTGGAATCTCAGCTGCTTGAGGGTGCCTGTCGCGAGGAGGGAGAAGTATGCTCATGTCATTCCTGCAAGATCTGGGCTACGCGGTTCGACAACTTCGCAAGTCACCAGGATTCACCGTCGCGGCTGTGCTCACGCTTGCCATTGGTATTGGGGCGAATGTCGCAGTGTTCACGCTGGTGAACGCCGTCTTGATGAAGGACCTACCGGTCACTAAGCCTGAGAGCCTTGTGAATCTCGGCGACACAAACATGTGTTGCGTCGGGTATGGGCATCGCGATGATGGGGACTATGCTCTTTTCTCAACCGCTGTTTATGAGTACCTGAAGAAGAACGCGCCTGAGTTTGAGGAGCTGGCGGCAATGCAGGCGGGGTTCACGTACCGTCCGGTGGTGGCGCGCCGAGGTGGAACCGCCGACAACGCACGGTCCGTGATGGGAGAGTTCGTGTCCGGCAACTACTTCCGGACGTTTGGCCTCAAGCCGCATGCCGGCCGCTTGCTTACCGATGAAGATGATGTCAAAGGGGCTCCATTTACCGCGGTGATGAGCTACGAAACCTGGAAGAACAACTATGCCAGCGATCCGTCGGTCGTCGGCAGCACGTTTTTCGTGAACACGAAACCCGTTACGGTCACGGGGATCGCTCCACAGTTTTTCTATGGTGACCGCCTGACAGGCACGCCTCCGGACTTCTATCTGCCGATCGAATCGATGCCGCCACTCGCAAACGTTCAGTACGTGGATGATCCTGACGGGAATTGGCTGTATATGATTGGACGTTTGAGGCCGGGCGTATCGCGGCCGCAACTTCAGTCGAAGCTCAGCGGCCTGCTTCGCCAGTCACTGGCCACTACGCGAGCGTATTCGCGGAAAGAGGACCAGGCAGCGTTGGGGCGCGCCCATCTCGGGTTGACACCTGGTGGAGCTGGTATTCAGACGATGCAGGAGGGATATTCGGCGAAATTGCAATTGCTCATGTGGACATCGGCGCTGGTCCTTCTGATTGCGTGCGCGAATATCGCAAATTTGCTTGTGGCGCGGGGCATGGCGCGAAAAGCCGAGATGTCGGTCCGGACGGCCCTCGGCGCGGGGCGCCTACGGATTGCGCGACAACTCCTCACCGAGAGCCTGCTTCTGGCAGGCTTGGGCGGAGCCGCAGGAATTGCCGTTGGCTATGCAGGCACGCAAATGTTACTGGCGCTCGCGTTTGCTGACACGACGAGCCTGCCAATTCATGCGAGTCCCTCTGCGGCGGTTCTTGGCTTTGCATGCGGATTATCCCTGTTCACGGCAATATTGTTCGGCGTAGCGCCCGCGTGGATTGCTGCTCAAACTCAACCGGTTGAGGCCATTCGGAGCGGCGCTCGCGCCACTGGGGGAGCGAGCCTGCTGCAACGCGGCTTGGTTGTGGTGCAAGCGGCACTATCGGTGGTCCTGCTGCTGGGTGCCGGGCTGTTTTCCCAAAGCCTTGGCAAACTTGAAAACAGCGACTTAAAGCTGGAATCGACCGACCGCTACATCGTCCACATGAATCCCCAGGCTGCCGGTTACTCGCAGCGTCAACTGGGCGAACTTTACCGCTCGATCGACGACCAATTCCATGCGATACCAGGCGTAGAAAGGGTTGGCATTGCCTCGTATACGCCGATGGAGGACAACAACAATGCGCGGGACGTCAAAATCGAAGGACGACCCGAGTTGAGCCTACGGAGTTCATTCATCCGGGTAGGGCCGCAGTACTTTGATTCCGTTGGCACTCATGTGCTCATGGGACGGGGGATCACCATTCAGGACACCGAGAGTTCGCCCACAATCGCTGTGGTGAATGAAACATTTGCGAAAAAGCTGTTCCGGCCTGGCGAAAATCCTATCGGCCACCACTTCGGAGGCGGAGACCATCTGCATGATTTCGAGATCGTGGGAGTTGTGGCCGATACCGTTTATCAGGATGTGCGCTGGAAAGATCATCTGATGTATTTCGTTCCCTTATTACAAAGACCGGCGAGCGACACGGACCCGATCGAGCATGACGAGGGGATGTATGTGAGCGCATTTGTTGTGCAGACGAGTCACGCCATCCCGAACATGGAAAGCCTCGCGCAACACACGCTATCCCAGATCAATCCCAACCTGGCCGTTGTGCGATTCCAGACGTTCGACGCTCAGATTGCGGAACAATTCACGCAGGATCGTATGCTGGCGCGATTGACGATGCTGTTTGGCATCCTTGCCTTGCTGCTTGCGATGATCGGACTCTATGGTGTGAGCGCGTATTCCGTGTCGCGGCGCACGGCCGAGATTGGAATTCGAATGGCTCTCGGAGCGGAGCGCGGCAGCGTCACGGCGATGATTCTGCGGAGTGTTGCTGTCCAGGCTGGCTTGGGACTGGCGATCGGTGTCCCCATCGCATGGCTGTGCGTACGGTTCGTGGAATCGCAGCTGTACGAAGTGAAAGGGATCAACGCGAGCCTTCTCATCACTTCGGTAGCGGCCCTGATCGGCGCTACGTCGTTGGCAGGATTCATTCCGGCCCGGCGCGCGGCTTCCATTGATCCTGCGAAAGCGCTTAGGACGGAATGAGAGAGAGCGTTTTTCGAGGATTTTCGTTTGAGAAGCAAGAATAAAGGCCACCCTGGCGGGTGGCCTGATTTTTCGCGATGAAACCAGTTACGGGGCGACGCCGGCCGGTGGCTGTGCCGGTGCTCCCGCTGTGGTTGCGGCAGCGGCTTCGTTCAGGATCCGGTGGTGAATGGTGAAGAGCGCGAGTTCGAGGCGATCCGAGACGCCGATCTTGTCGTAGACATTGCGCAGGTAGTTCTTGATCACCTGCTCGGTGGTGCCAAGCTGCGTGGCGATCTCTTTGTTTTTGTATCCCTGGACGATCAAGGCAACGATGCGCAGTTCTTTCGCGGTGAGGCGATCGCGAACGCGCAGTCCGACCATGTCGTTCTCAGTGAGTTCGCTGGGAACGGCGACGTCCTGAACCCAGGTTTCGCCGCGGGCGACTTTGCGGACGCAATCGACGAGCGCCGCGCTGGTCACGTTGCGGTAGACAACGCCATGGGCGCCGTTGGACATGTGCTTCTGCGCGCTCTCGCCGGTATCGGCGAGCACGATGACGCGGGTCTTGGCCTTGGCCGCTCCTTGAACAATTGCGGAAAAATCGTTGTGGAAGCCGGCGGCGACGACAAGCACCGCAGCGCGAAATTTATCCAGAGCCATGAACATCTGCTCGGGAGTCTGCGCCTGGGCTACGATGCGCATCTCATCTTCCACAGCCAGGACTTTGGCGATTCCCGCCCGGAAGATTGCCTGGTTGTCTGCCAGAATCAGTTTGAGCATGTGGTTAGCGCTCCAAAATGGCTAAGAATTCCTGACGAACTCATACGTATCGATCACGCAAGCGACGCCGCGGCCTTCGCCGCCCTCGCCGGTTTCATCCGTGCGAACGACGCGTCCCTTGCACTGGATGGTGACATTTTCCTGACCGCCGGTCATCTCCGGGGGCAGCGTGATTTCGAATTCCACGGGCGAACCGATTTCCATCGACGCGTCGGCGCGGATAAACACGCCGGCAGCGCTGAGGTTGCCGGTCGTTCCGCTGGTGTCCAATTCGCCCTTATGAATCTTGATCGGCAATTCCAGTGGGAACCTTTTCCCGGTCCGTGCTTCTTCGGCCACGGTACCTCCTTCGTGTTGGCCGGTTCGAGTTGTGGCTTGTGCGAATGGGGCCAACGTCATCAAATCAAGCTCCGGGCGGGCCAAGGCCCGCTTTTCTGCTCACGGGCGGTTATATCACGGAAAGTTACCTATGTAAAAGCCTGATAGCTCATTAGTTAACGGTAGGCAGGGTACCTCCTGAGCGCCATTCAATAACAGGAGATGCGGAACGCTCCGGATTACGAAAATAGGCGCACGCATGTTAGGTTTGCTGCAAGGTAGTGAAAGAGGCCTTCCTATGATCCGAGCGGGACTTTGCGATTGGCAGAGGTGTGCGACGCATCTTCTTACTTATCTACTTCTGGTTTCATTGATCTGCTGCACAGTTTTCGCGCAAACCACAAATTCGCCCCGAAACTCGGCTGCGAAACATGATGCCGCAAAGTCCGATCCGCAGTCTGACGCGAACCAGAGCGATTCGCGCGCTGTTTTGTTGCAGCTGAACAGCGCGTTGGAGTCACTTGCTGCCAAGGTTTCTCCGGCGGTGGTGCAGATTCTGGTGACTGGGTTTGGTCCGCTGAAGGAGAGCGAGGATCGGTCGCAGACGGCGTTCATCGTGCGCCAGCATGCGGTAGGGTCTGGAGTGATCGTTGATCCCGGCGGTTACATCATGACAAATGCCCATGTCGTCGAAGGAGCGCAACGGATTCGTGTCGCGTTGCCCTTGGAGGGTGGCGACTCGGTCGGGCAGGTTCCGATCGGCAAGAGGCGGATACTGGAAGCCAGATTGATTGGACTGCATAAGGAAAGCGATCTCGCCTTGCTGAAGGTGGAGGAATCCAATCTGCCTACGCTCTCGTTGATCAGCGAACAGAGGCCGCGTGTGGGGCAGTTGGTGTTTGCGATCGGCAGTCCTGAGGGTTTGCAGAACTCCGTCACGATGGGAGTGCTAAGCGCTTTGGCACGACAGCCTGATTCCACGAAGCCGATAACTTATCTGCAGACCGACGCGCCCATCAATCCCGGGAACAGTGGCGGGCCTCTCGTCGACATGAATGGATCGGTCATCGGAATCAATACATTCATTCTGTCGCAAGGAGGTGGCAGCGAAGGGCTTGGTTTCGCGATTCCGTCGCGCGTTGTAGATTTCGTTTATCGAAGCCTGCGCGCCCATGGACATGTGCATCGAGTGGAAATCGGAGCAGTCGCGCAGGAAATTACGATGGATCTCGCCGAGGGGCTGAAGCTTCCTCAGCGATGGGGAGTTGTCGTGGTAGATGTGCTTCCGGGCGGTCCGGCAGCCGCAGCCGGGCTCCAGATTCAGGACATTATCCTAAGCGCGGACGACCGGCGAATCGAAACACTGCCTTCGCTGACGGCCGCACTTTATCTGCATCGTCTGGATAAGGCGGTAAAGCTGGAGGTGCTTCGTGGCACTGAGCGTAAGACAATCTATGTCCCGGCTGTGGAACATCGTGACCACATGGACGAGTTGCTTGACGCGGTGAATACGGAGAACAGCCTGATCCCGCGGTTGGGGATCCTGGGGATCGATCTCAGCAGCGATTTGAGTTCACGCCTGAACTTACGAATTCCCACCGGCGTTGTCGTAGTCGGACGAGCTGTGGATCTGATTGGGCCCGAGACGGGGCTGCAGGCAGGAGATGTCATCCATCAAGTGAATCTCACGCCCATCAACAATCTGGAGACATTGCGCACGGCGGTGCTTGAGCTTAAAACGGGGAACTCAGTGGTGATCCAGGTCGAGCGCGAGGACGGGCTGCAATACTTGAGCTTCGAGATGGAGTAGGGTTACGAGGCCCCCGCGGAAGCCGATTGGGTTTTCGATGGAAATTCGAGGGCCACTGCAATTTCGGCACTCATGATTTCGAGGATCTGCAGATCCTCGCTCGTGAATGCGTCATGACCGGCGCGATAAAGAGCCAGTACCGCGATCACCTTCGAAGAACTTTCCACTGGAACCGCCAACGCTGAACGCAGCGTGCTGTATTTCGTGGGATCGTTCAGATATCCGGGTTCCACGGACGGATTTCCATTCAGAATGGCTTTGTGGTTTTCTGCGACCCAGCCCGAGAGTCCTTCGCCAAGCGGAATTCGGAGCGAAGAGAAAAGGCGGAGATTGGCTCCGCTCACGAAGCGCGCGACGAGCGTGGCGTCAGAAGGGCAGTACACGGCCATCGATTCGTGCGGAACGAGGTCCCTTAAACGAACCGATAGCAAGGCGAAAATGTCCTCGATTCGCGATCGCCCGTTTACGTGCTTGCCGAGTGCGACGATCTCTTTGGCCCGCTCAGTGGCAGCAGCAGTGCGTGACCTGAGGTCGAACTTCGTCTGACTCGTTGGCGTGCTTGACTCTGCGAATCCCGCGGCCGGCGCCGAGCCGCGTTCAATCTTGATATCGGTCGATAACTTTGGCGGCGCTTGAAGTGGCTGCTCGGTTGCGAGCTTCTCAAGCTCGATATACCGTCGCTGCAGGATGGCGACAACCTTCGGATCAAAGCTGGTGCCGGCTTCGGATACAACCTTGGCCATCGCATCGTCGAGCGGCAGCGCCTTGCGGTATTGGCGGTCGGAGGCGAGCGCGTCGAGGCAATCGACGGCGGAAAGAATTCGAGCACCAATAGGAATGGCTTCGCCCGAGAGTCCAAACGGGTATCCGCTGCCGTCCCATTTTTCGTGATGAGCCCGGACGATCGGCACCACGGGATACGGGAAATGAACCTGCTCGAGAATTTCGGCGCCCACGATGGGATGTATTTTCATCTTCTCGAATTCTTCGGGTGTGAGTCGTCCCGGTTTCGAGATGATGTGTTCTGGAACCGCCAGTTTGCCGATATCGTGCAACACCGACGCAGCGCGGAGAGCTTCCTTTTCATCATCGCTTAGGCCCAATTCATTAGCGACTTCCATGGCGTACACGCGAACGCGCTGCAGATGCTCGCCGGTGGTTTCGTCCTTCGCCTCGATGGCCAGAGCCAGGGTCTCAATGGTGCGCAGATGCAATCTGGATACTTGTTCGGCGTGTTTCTTTTCCGTTTCCAGCTTGCCCAGATAGAGGCGATACGACCGGTACATCAGGTAGATCGGCGGAAGGACCAGGAGTGACGATTGCCATCCGATGTGGCCATTGAGGAAGTGAACCAGCCCCGCTGCCGCTGCTCCCACCATGTAATAGGGGAAAGACCACAGATAGCTGTCGATCCAAACCTTCTTCACGGGTTTGTTTTCAGTGAAGCCGATGATTGTCGACATCGCAGTCGTGTTGCAACTGAAGTGCGCAATCGCAGCAGCCAGAAGCGCGAGCGGACCCGGTGCATGCAATAGGCGTGTCGTTACGAATGCGTAGGCGAGGTAGGCGGCTGAACTGGAGACTGTGACCTGCGAGAGGTTGAAGACAAGTTGGACCGGCATCAACTTGCGTGCAGGCTTCCAATAGAACTGTGCTAGGGTGCTGGCGAGCCCAAGGACCAGCGTCTCGGGCAGGCTCAATTCAAGAATGCCGAGCAGAGTGAACAGAAAGTTCACCGAGAGCGTGCCTTCAATTCCGGGCAGACTCACTTTTAAAGAAGAGGCCAGCAGGGCCGCGATCACATAGCAGGAAAACTTGAGCGGATCGCTGGACTGCCAATGCGTGAACGCAGCGGCGAGACAAACGGCTCCCGCAAAAGCCATCCCGCAAATGAACACACGTGCGCGGATTGGGCCCACCGCTGTCATAGGAAAGTGCTTAAATTTTCAACAATTTGAACCCCGAAGTCCGCGCAAAAAAGCAGACCCTCGTTACCATCGTTTAGCTGCACAAAATCAACAAGTTAGACATTCGTCGAGCGGGTCTGTTTCAACTGCCGGGCGAATTCGACTGGGACACTTTGTCTCGCGCCCGTGCGGTTGGGACAAAATGCCCGATGCATTTCGCAACAGCGATGTCTAAGTCGTTGAAACGACATATGGATACGTCGCGAGGTTTGGACCGGGAGGTGCAATTACCCTGATTACTCGGGGTGCGATGTCCGCACTGGGGACAACAAAAGTGGGGAGTTTATGAAGAGATTTGTATTGATCGTGCTAATTGCGGTTTTGTCGGCGGATTGCGCGGCCGACACCAGCAAAATATCCCCCGATCTACAAAAATCAACCGCGCCGAGGGCGCGAGTCGTTGTGCAGTACAACAGCCAACCGGGGCTGCTGGATCTTCAGCTGCTCTCGACTCTTGGCTCGCTTCTGAACGCGCTTCCGCTGGTAAATGCAGTGGTGGCCGATCTTCCACTCTCGAACCTGCTTTCCCTTTCCAACCAGACGAACGTGCGGTACATCAGTCTTGACCGTACGCTCACCCCAACTCTGAGCAATGCTGCGCCGGCAGTCAATGCTTTCGCTGCATGGCAATCGGGATATACAGGAGCGGGCGTGGGAGTCGCGCTGATCGATAGCGGTGTGAGCAACCATCCCGATCTCAAGGGCGGTCTGTTGGGACTTTCGCGCGTCGTATGGAATCAGAGTTTTGTCACGGGCAATCTGAGCGCGAACGATCAGTTTGGGCACGGCACGCACATCGCCGGCTTGATCGCTGGAAACGGCGCGAGTTCTACCGGACCGCAGTACACGCTCAGCTTCAAAGGCATCGCGCCGCAGGCGAACATCATTAACTTGCGCGTTCTTGATCAGAACGGCGCCGGAACCGATAGCGCCGTGATTTCGGCGATTAACACGGCGATTGCCTTGAAGCCGTTGTTTAACATCCGCGTGATCAACCTCTCGATGGGGCGTCCAGTTTTCGAGAGCTACAAGCTCGATCCAGTTTGCCAGGCGGTGGAAGCCGCATGGAAGGCGGGGATTGTCGTGGTGGTAGCCGCTGGAAACAACGGACGCTACCAGCCGACCAATGGATATGCGACGGTGACATCCCCGGGCAACGATCCTTATGTCATCACAGTCGGCGCCATGAAGACGATGGGTACGCCGACGCGTGTGGACGATCTGATCGCCAGCTACAGCTCAAAAGGCCCGACGGCGATTGACGCAGTAGCGAAGCCGGACATCGTTGCTCCAGGAAACTTGCTGGTTTCGCTCGAAGCGCCGGGATCGACTCTCTATAACCAGTACCCGGGAAATCGCGTTCCTACCAGCTTTTACCAGAGCGGCGGAACCAGCGCGCCGTCATCGACTTATTTCACGCTGAGCGGGACCAGCATGGCGACGGGCGTGGTGAGCGGAGTCGTGGCGGATCTGCTACAGAAAAGTCCGAGCCTGACACCCGACCAGGTCAAGGCACGTCTGATGAAGACGGCTTGGAAGTCGTTCCCGGCTTTCAGCAGCACGACCGATCCGACAACGGGCATCACTTACACCGATCAGTACGACCTGTTTACGATCGGTGCGGGATACGTCGACGTAGAAGCGGCGCTCGCCAACACCGACGTGGCGAAGGGCACTGCCATGTCGCCAGTGGCATCGTTCGATTCGAATACAGGCAACGTTTACCTCAACGACAGTTCGACGGCCGTCTGGAACACGACCGCGGCATGGTCGAACGCGAACGTTTGGGGCACGTCGCAGTTCGTTGTGGGCGCGCCACCCTCCACAATGAACGGCAGCAACGCGCTCTGGGGCAGCAACGCATTGTGGGGATCGAATGCTCTGTGGGGCTCCAACGCCCTGTGGGGGAGCAACGCGTTGTGGGGAAGCAATGCTCTTTGGGGCAGCAATGCCTTGTGGGGTAGCAACGTCAGCGGAGGCGAAAAATAAACCCGACTGGGTTAAGTAAGGCCGCGGGAACACTCCGCGGCCTTTTCCTTTTGCGAAGGGGAAGCTACTGTACGATGCCGTTCTTTCGCATGGCGGCTTGCAGGTCATCCGGCTTAAATCCGAATGGGCCGGGCTTACTCTTGTATGCGACTTTGCCGTTGCGATCGATCAAGTAAAGACGATCCGGCCATGCGGTGTAGCCTGACTCCGTTGAGTTTCCGAATTCATCCAGCAGCGCTGGGATTTTAATTCCGAGTTTACGCACGCAGGTACCAGCAACCGAAGCTCGTTCGTCTTCACTGCGTGGACTGGCGAAGACGACTTTGTCTTTGATATTGCTCTCCATCTGCCAAACGTCGCTGGGATGGGCCTCAGTGATGTACACCACCAGGAACTCAACTTTGTCCTTGTTTTGTTCGTAGAGCTTGTTGAGAGCGGGCACCTCCCGCCGGAAGGGAGGTCAGGTATAACTGCCGAAGATGAGGACGACTGGACGCTGTTGCGCGGTGAACGAGGACAATTGCACGCGCTCGGTGTGGTCTAACTTGGCAAGAGTGAAGTCAGGAGCGGAATCGCCGATGTTCAGAGTTCCCGCCCGTGCGCGCAGCCAGAGCGTCTCAAATGGAAAAATGAGGAAAGGAACCGGCCCGGGGATTTTCGCCATGACGCGGCCGAAATCCTCCGGAGGACGCCGCGCATCACGCTGTAGAGATACGCGCAGGTTGCAACCCATACCATGGCAATCACGCAAAGCGTGGGGACGAGTATGCGGATCAACGATCTGACCTTTCCATTCACGTGTAAACCCCAGGAAGAAGTGCGGCGATTATAGGGCCCGGGAGGAGGTGTTCAATAGTAGGAAAGAAGTAGGAACCCGGTCTTAGGCGTTAGGTCTTGGGTCTTAGGTTTCGGGTCTTCGGGAGTTGGAACGAAAACTTGACGGTCAAGTGATTTTCCTAACACCCAAGGCCTAAAGCCTAAGGCCGCGGGCCTCAGAATGCGCTGCCGCCACCACCGCCGAAGCCGCCGCCCGAGAATCCTCCACCACCGCCTCCACCGCTGCCAAAGCCGGATCCCGTTGAGCTTGCACGAGGGGCCGATACGAACACTTCGTGCATATCGGTCGCCATGCTGTGCATGGAACTGGAGAAGAAAATCGGGTTGAAGGCCGTGCCATAGGTGCCCCCTGGACCCACATACCAAGTCGGGGGACTCTGAACGATCCCCGCAAAGGCCTGCGCCCAGTGATGTTCCACGCCAAGCGCCATCGCGTAGGCAAGATACTTTTCAAATGTCGTTGGCGGCATCAGCTTGAGACGCTCGGCATCCACGCGGTTCATGAATTCCTGGAAGCCGAGTACGGCGATCTGGACCCTTGCTCCCTTGATCGTTTTCGCGGTCATCACTCGGGCGAAAAGCCAGAAGACGATGATCGAAATTATGCCGCACAGCACAACGAGTGGAATCGAGTTGAAGAAGTTCGCCCATCCCAAGTACAGAACAACGCCGAAGGGAACGAGAATCACAATGGCGGCGAGGACGCTGTAGCCATTCGCCGACTCAGGATCGAGCAGGTAGATTCCCTTGTTCTTCAACTGCGCCATGATGTCCTGCCGAATGATTGGAACTGCGGTGTAGAAGCGATTCTTCAGGCTGGAGAGACGCGTTTCCTCGCCTCCGGCAAAGACGTTTTCCAGCATGACGCGTTCGTGCGGAGCCAAGTCCGCGCCCCACGTAGTCTGCGGTTTCAGAAGATGGAAAACGTAGTCCTTGTACGTGAAGAGCAGACCCTTGTCGGCGGTCTCTTCGATCTTGATGTAACCTCGCACGGCGAGGTCCACCATCGTGGAAGTAATGTCGCGGGGATGAATCGAGTCGTCGAGCAGCGTGCCCGCTTCGGCAGGAGAGATGCCCGCAGGCGGTTCGTACATTGGCGCAACCGACATGCCCGGATCCGGGTCGCGTCCCTTGTACCACCACAGCGTGAACATGACCGCCAGAGTCACAACCGGAAGAAAGACGATCGGATTCCCGAGGACGAACCAGTAAAACTTCGTGAGTGCACTCGGTGCCTCGAGGATTCCCTGCGGAATGTAAACGTCGATGGTCAGGCCGCCCCGCATGGGTAAGGGGCTAGTCGTTTCGAACTGCGTTGTGGCGCCTTCGACGTTTGCCGTCGCGTCTCGTTGCGTGGATCCGTAGACGCCGGTGAATGCCTGGGTCCGGAGCGATCCTGCGGCGGATTCAGGGAAGGTGACCGTCGCTGATGCGTGGTCGATCGGAACCGGCCAATCGTTGCCCGTTACGTTCCAGTAGAACTCGTCGTAGTCCTTGAAAAATCGAGTGCCGTTGCGTACGACGTAAATGATCTCAACGGTCCGCGTCGTATCCACGGCATTGGGAATGTAGATTTTGAAATCCCTCGAGCCGTTGGTGATCGACATGTCGTATTTCAGCTTCTCGCCTTCCCCGTCGGTGATGCTTTTCAAGTCGAGGAATAGTTCGTAGTTTGTTCCGCTGGGCCCCGGGTATTCGATCGGAATCGTGCGGTGAATGCCATGCCAGTCGCCGACGAAGACGAGAGTGATCCGCTCGGTCACAACTGCAGAGCCGTCTTTGTTGACGACGATGGTGTCCTTAAAATCGGAAATACGCCAGGATTTGGCTGAGGCCAGAGTCGTAACGGCGCAGAGAAAAAGCGAGAGAAACCAGGTTCTCTTCGACATGTCGGTTACCCGATCACACTGTCTAGAACTTCACCTGTACTGGTTCGCGATCGGCGGCGGCGGTTTCGAAGAATTGGCGCTGCGCAAATCCGAACATGCCCGCCAGGATGTTTGTCGGGAATGACTGGATTTTGGTATTCAAGTCGCGCACGACCGCATTGTAGTAACGCCGCGCGTTTTGAATCGAGTCTTCCGTTTGGTTGAGCGATCCCTGCAGCTGCGTGAATTCTTCGGAGGCCTTCAGTTCAGGATAGTTCTCGGCCACGGCAAACAGGCTTTTGAGCGCGCCGGTCAGCTGACTTTCGGCAGCGCCTATGTCGGCAGGAGTAGTTGCCTGCATCGCCTGTGAACGGAACTTTGCAATGTTCTCAAAGGTACCCTTTTCGTGAGCGGCATAACCTTTAACCGTTTCGACGAGATTCGGAATCAGGTCGTGGCGCCGCTTGAGCTGCACATCGATATCGGACCATGCGGAGTCGCAGCGCACACGCAGTTGTACCAGGCCATTGTACATGCTGATGAGCAACACGGCGATGACTGCCAGAACTATCAGAACGATAATGACCATGAGCTCTCCTTCGAGTAGCGAGATGAACAGGAATTCAATGGGACGTTATCACAGAAGGCAGTGTCCACAAAATGGACAGGGGGAATCGAGAATTGCATTCCGCGATAGCACGGAGTGAAGTTTTGAGGAGGATCTCGAAGGGAAGGATGAGGCGGGGAAACCCCGCCTGGCTTATTGCTGCGGCGCGAAGTATCCCTTGCGCGCCCGGACTTGCAGGTCCTTCTTCAACGAAGAGATTTCGATGGAGCGATAGCGGCCGTCCGCATCGAAGTCGGCAGGCTTGTACGAAACAATGTACTGGCTGCGAAGCTCGTCTTCAATCGCCGCGTACGAGTGCGTGATGTCCTTCATCTTGAACGGAAAGAATGCCCGTCCGCCAGTCGCTTCGGCGAGTTGCTCGAGAACGCGGTCGCCGCGCATCACCAGGCCGCTGTCGTCGGTAGAGATCGCATAGATGATCACTTCCGAGCGCTGCGCCATTTCGATCGCTTGCGCCTTGGTGAACTCGCTCTGGTTATCCTCGCCATCGCTGACGATGATGATGGCCTTGCGCACCGGCCGGTCCGGACGGTCCTTCAGGAACTTCTCTTTGCAGGCGCGATAAACCGCGTCGTAGAGAGCCGTGCCGCCGCCATCATGGAGCTTGTGAACGCCAGTTTGCAGCAGCGCGACATTGTCGGTGAAGTCCTGCGCGATCTGGCTGTGGCTGTTGAAGCCCATCAGGAAAGCTTTGTCGAAGCCGGCGCGCAGCGTGTGCTGCATGAAACTGGTGGCTGCCGTTTGCTCGAAATCGAAGCGGCTGTTGATCGATCCGCTGACGTCGACCAGCAGACCCAGGTGCAGAGGTAAATCGGTTTCGCGGCGGAAGTTCAGAATCGCCTGCGGCGGCTTGTGATCGTCAAGGATATTGAAATCGGTCTGACTTAGGTTCCGGACGAACTTGCCGTGTTTGTCGGTCGCGATGAACAGCACATTGACTTCGTTCACCCGGGCGTGCAGGGTGATCATCGTGCTCTGCGGCTCGTCGGTTCCCGATGCCGGCGTCAGGGTAGAAGCGCTCAGATTGGGTTCTCCGGACACATAAGACTGGGCGTGCAACATCGCTGCTCCCAGAAAGGTTGCCAGGGAGAACGCCAAAATGCGAAGTATCCGGTTCGTGTACTTCATGCCTGAAAAATCCAAAATTTTCACTCTAAAACCCGTCTTCGCCCACTTCCAATCTATTAGATGCACGCCTCATGCCGAATTCGAGGCACGCCTGAGCGCCTTCTGAATGACTCTATGAGTGCCTTCGCTGGGGTGCCAAGTTACAAAAGGAGCACACGTTTGGTCATAGCAGAACCTGTCAGTTTTCAGGCACTTGCGGGACATTTCTGTATGGCCGTTTGGCCATGTCGATACCGTGGCCTTAATATTGGCACGGTTCCCCAACTTTTTCTCTAAAATCGCTTCCTGGAGGCTTTCGATGAAAAGGGTCGCTGTCTATTTGATGGTCGTCCTGATGTCCACGATGCTGGCCTTTGCGGCAGACAACGAGCATGAACAGGAGCGCGTGAAAGACGCGGGCGATGTGCTGAAGGAGATTCTCAACATTCCGGACGACATTCCCCAGGACCTGCTCGACAAGGCCGAGTGCATCGTCGTTCTGCCCTCCGTAAAAAAGGGAGCATTGGGGATTGGCGGCAGCTACGGCCGCGGCGTGATGGTATGCCGCAGCGGCGAACACTACAAAGGCAAGTGGGGCGCTCCAGCTCTCTACGCGCTGGAAGGCGTTAGCATTGGATTTCAGCTGGGTGGTCAGGCGACGGATTTCGTTCTGCTGGTCATGAACCCGAAAGGCGCGACATCATTGCTAAGCAGCAAAGTGAAGCTCGGTGCGGATGCGTCCGCGGCGGCGGGTCCGAAGGGGCGCACAGCGGAAGGCGCAACGGACATCGTGATGACGGCGGAAATCCTCTCGTATTCTCGCAACAAGGGACTGTTTGCCGGCGTCTCGCTGGAAGGCTCCACACTGCGTTCTGATGGCAGCGCGAACGAGAAACTCTATGGCAGGAAGCTGACTGCAAAAGAGATCATCCGCGGAGGCAAAGTCGGCATCCCAGCCTCGGCGCATGAGTTGGTTTCTCTGCTCGACAAGAAGTCGCCCGTGAACAAGTCGGATCCGAAATCGCTGCAATAACTTTCTCTGAGAACTCCGTGCCCTCTGTGGTGAAGATTTTCTCTGCAGAGGGCATAATTGTTTTCCAATGTCCAAACAATCAAAGATTGAGCAGCCACTGATTCGTTGCGCATGGGCGAATAACGAGCTGGCGATCCCCTATCACGACAAGGAATGGGGAACTCCTGTGCACGAGGATCGCGTTTTCTTCGAATTCCTGATTCTCGAAGGCGCTCAGGCAGGGTTGAGCTGGAACACGATCCTCAACAAGCGCGAAAATTACCGGCGCGCGTTTGCGGAATTCGATCCCGTGCGCGTGGCAGCGTTCGACACGCGGAGAGTTCAGAAGCTGCTCGCAGATTCCGGCATCGTTCGCAACCGGCTGAAGATTACTTCCACCATCGACAATGCGAAGGCGTTTCTCGCCGTGCAGAAGGAGTTCGGAAGTTTCGACCGCTACATCTGGCAGTTCGTCGGCGGCGGGCCGAAAGTAAACAAGTGGAAGGCGATGGGGCAGGTTCCCGCGCGAACAGTTGAGTCCGACGCGATGAGCAAAGATCTGAAGAGGCGCGGATTTCGCTTCGTGGGATCGACAATCTGCTATGCCTTCATGCAGGCGACCGGCCTGGTCAACGATCATGTCGTGGAGTGTTTCCGGTATGGGGTGTAGTGCGAGGTTTCAAGGTTTCATAGTTTCAAAGTCAGAACCGAAAGCAACTACCAATTGCAAAGTTTGTTCTCGTTTTTGAAGAACCTTGAAATCTGAAACTTTTAAGTTTTCCGATTTATCGATTGCTCGCCGCCAAGGCCGATCCCGCCAGATAGATCACAACCAGTCCCAGAATCAAAACGGCACCTTCCACGCGAGTGGACCAGATGTGCAGCTTGTCGAACTGCACGCGAGCCGGTTCAGTCAGCGGAACTTGCGCGAAGTCTCCGACGGAAGCGCGTAATGTGTCCATCTTGGGGATGATCCAGAACTGCGACAGGAGCGTGAGGCCGAGCATCAGGATGATGAGAACGTGGCGCATTGCGAAAAGATGCGCAGTGCCGGATGTGAGGCGGCTGTAGAGAAGCGACGTTATGAGGAAGACGATGCCGGAGATGATCGCGATCCAATGCAGCTTGCCGAGCGCGCGTCCGACGACGTTGCCTGCGAGATGCGTGTTGGGAAGGATCTGAAATGCAGTCGGCGCAAGGACGAAAGCGAAGAAGATCAAGCCGCCGATCCAGAGAACGAGCGAGAGAAACATCAGGTACCGCAGGATGGACATGACGGAGGAATTATAGCTTCGGACACGTAGAGCTAGTGGGCCGAATGGTCTGGCTGCGCTCCGATCGAATTCGTCAGAGCCTTGGTGACATTGCCCGCAATGTCGTCCTGAACCTTCAGAATGTCGTCAAAAGAGCGTTCGTATGTCTCAGACCAGATAACGAATCCATTCTCAGCACGCAGCAGCCGGGCTGCAATGCGCACGCGAGAACCTGACTTTCGGACGCTGCCGTCGACGAGATAGTTCGCGTTCAGAGCTCCGGCCATTTCAGCGACAGACATCTGTTTGCCCTTCAAGTAGAAAGATGCCGTAGGCGAAGGTACTCGCAGCCCCTGAACTTTGCTGAGGCGGGTAATGAGTTCCTCCGTCATGCCGTCGGCGAATTCCTCCTCTTTCATCCCTTCGGTCAGATCCAGAAACGGAACAACCCCTACCGACGTTGCTGGCGTAACTGCTGCCGAGGCCTGATTGGGACTTGTTGACACACGGTTGTGAATGAGGAAGATGGCCACAGAAACAATGCAAAACGCCGCCACAATTGCAGCTGCGAACCCGGTTTTACGTCGGACACGAAGTGTAGAACTGGAATTTTGCCACGGGCCGACTGGCGCGATCATGCGATACCCCAGCCGAGGCACCGTTGCGATGTACGTTGGCTGCTTCGGATCGTCGCCGAGTTGTTTGCGAAGGGACGCCACGGCCTGATAGACCGAGTCTGACGTTACGGTGATTCCGGACCAGACTTGATCGAGCAAATCATCGATGCTGACCGTTTGTCCGGCGTGCTCTGCGAGGTAAAGCAGCAAGCGCATCGTTCGGGCTTCAAGACGAATCGTCGCTCCATTGCGCGCGATGACTCCAGAGGTCGCATCCACGCGCCATTCGCCAATCCGCAAGATTGTAGGACGAGAAGGTTCCATGGGGCGTCAGCTGAAGTAGAACAGCTACTTCAACGCAGATCGGTGTCCGTCATTCTACCAACATGGTGAAAGCGTGCAGCAAAAGCCCGTAAGCCAACAATGCCCGCAACAGTTGTTGAATTAGCAGAGTTCGAGTGCAGGATTCAGATGAATTCAGGATATTTCAGAGCTAGTTCAGGACTTGTTCATGCTTCTTCGCGTACCGTCGAGCTCGCGAAGGCATAACTGCGAAACGAGGGACACGAACTTTGTCACAAAAGACGTGGAACATTCTATTGGCGATCGGAGTGGGTGGGCTAATCGCGGGGACTTTGGACCTTCTACAAGCGTGCATTCTGTTTGGATGGGATATACCGCTGGTCATCGCAGGGGGCCTGCTCGGGAAGTCTGCGTTTCACGGAGGCGCCGGAACCTATATTCTCGGTGTCGTACTTCACTTCTTCATCGCGCTATCGGCGGCCTCGACCTATTACGCCGCGAGTACGAGACTCGACTTTCTCAGGCAATATCCGCTGGTGTGCGGGCTGTTTTTCGGGGCGGCGGTGCAGGAAGTGATGAACCTGGTTGTTCTGCCGCTCTCGGCGCTGCGTTCGAGGGGCCCGTACGAACTTCACGACTTAGTTGTGGGTCTGGCGGTGCATATGATCGTGATCGGATTGCCGATTGCCTATAGCGTGAAGCATTTTGCGGGAAGGGGATTGAATCCGGCCTGATCTGAATCGTCATACCGGAACCGCGACGTTCTCGATGATTTCCTTCAGAACCTGATCGGACTGTTCCGACTTCCTCAGTGTCGAGGCATAAAAGCCGTTGACCACGAGGCGGTGGGCGAAGACGGGCACGACCAGGGGCTTGACATCGTCTGGCGTGCAGAATGAGCGGCCTTCCAGAAACGCCATCGCCTGCGCGGCGCGGTAGAGAGCTTGCGACCCGCGAGGCGAAACTCCCAGCGACAAGAATTCTGATTCACGCGTGCGGCGGACGATTTCCAGAGCGTAATTCACGAGGGAATCGTCGACGCGGACCTTCTTGATCGCCTGCTGCATCTCGATGACTTCGGCTCCCGTGAGGACTGGACGGATGTCGCCGAGATGCGCAACTCCAGCTTCAGATCGCAGAATTTGGCGTTCCGCTTCGGCGTCGGGATAGCCCATGCGCACGCGCATCAGGAAGCGGTCGAGTTGCGATTCGGGAAGGGGGTAAGTTCCGTGATGTTCCACCGGATTCTGCGTCGCGATCACGAGGAACGGCTGCGGCAGTTCGTAGGAATGCGCATCGACCGTAACCTGGCCTTCATTCATGGCTTCGAGCAGCGCAGACTGGGTCTTGGGCGTCGTTCGGTTGATTTCATCTGCGAGCAGAACGTTGGTGAATACGGGACCACGTTTGAATTCGAATTGCTGTTCGAGCGCGGAGTAGACCGAGATCCCCAGCACGTCCGACGGAAGCATGTCACTGGTGAACTGTACGCGCTGAAACGTGCAATCGATGGCGCGGGCAAGAGCTTGTCCGAGCGTGGTCTTGCCAACGCCGGGAACACCTTCGATGAGCAGGTGTCCACGGGCAAAGATGCTGACCAGGGCGAGGCGGACAACGTCGTCCTTGCCGCGAATTACACGGCGGAGCGCTTTCTCCAGTTCGGCGGCTTTACTCGAGGCAGCGGTTGCAGTCTCTGGGGACATCTTTGGGATTCTACTATCGGGCATGGTGCGCGTGGAGTTACGGACGTCATAGAGCCACGAGCTACGAGTCCTGAGCTGCGAGCCCCGGAAAACTAACATCGCGCAGCTCGAAGCTCGTGCCTCAGAGCTCTACTGCGTAAACTCCGCGGGCCTTCCGGTCAGACGCTCGATGCGCTTCGCAATGGGCGGATGCGTCGAGAACAGGTTCGCGAACATCTGGCCGTTCATCCCAAGCAGCGGCTGGATGATGAACAGATGCGCCGTCGACGGACTCGCCTGCATTGGCAGGCGGCGCGAGTACGCGTCCAGCTTTTGCAGGGCACTAGCGAGTGCGTACGGATTCCCGGTGAAGTGCGCGCCCGTGGCGTCGGCCTGATATTCACGAGAGCGCGACACCGCTAGCTGAATGAGACTGGCCGCGATCGGGGCGACGATCAGCATAAAGAGGGCTGCGATTCCTCCGCCTCCGCCACGGTCGTCGCGGTCGCGTCCTCCGTATCCTCCGAAGATCATGGCCCAGCGTCCCATGCTGGCGAGCATGGTGATCGCACCTGCGATCGTGGCAGCAACAGAGCTGATCAGGATGTCTCGGTTGTTCACGTGCCCGAGCTCGTGGGCGAGAACGCCTTCCAGTTCTTCGTCATTTAGCAATTGCAGAATGCCTTGCGTGACGGCGACCGATGCGTGGCTCGGATTGCGTCCGGTGGCGAAGGCGTTCGGCGAGTCGGTCGGAATGACGTACATCTTTGGCATGGGAATGCCGATTTTCTGTGTGAGGCGCTCGACGGCTGCGTACGCGCGCGGAAGCTGTTCGCGCGTTACCGGCTGAGCGCGGTACATGGCTAGAGCGATCTTGTCGGACCAGAAATAGGAGACGAAGTTCATCACAACGGCGAAGGCCAGCGCAATGAACATTCCGTTTTGTCCGCCGAAAGTTCTCCCAATGAACATAAGAAGGAGCGTGAGGGCGGTCAGAAGGAACGCGGTCTTAAAAGTGTTTCCCATAGTTTTCGTGGAGCTATTTCATTGGATGTTACGCAGAAGGGCGCGTTGCATGTTCCCGTTTTGGGAAAGTCGGACTTGTGGATGGGTACCCCTCCCCCCTCCGGTCCATTGGAATCATGAGGTTAGAGGTAAATGGCGAAATAATCTATGGGGCTCAATGAGATGCGGGCAAAATCGTGGAAACAAAGCAGTTGCGACCCTCTTTGAGCGTCTGCAATGGTTGCATGGTCCGTGAAACGAGTGTGCGGTGTCAAGGACCCGGGTCACACGAGATCCACTGATCAAACTGACGTACGCGCTTTTCGCACCGCGAATCCAAACTTTGCCGGTCGCGACATCCGCTTGGTGTCAACGAGGTCTGGCTCGTGCGACTGGACGGCCCTCGGAACGGGCCTCAGCATCGACGTTTCGCCCTGAACGCCGTCGACGGCCTGACTGACGTGTCCAGCGAACGCCCGTGATCGCGCGAAGCCTTTCAACGCAGGTTTCCCACCCCCATCCACAGAAAAGGTTCCAAATCCACAGGTACTTCACAGGGACTGCACAAAAAGCGAGGCATTTTTTATTGCACCGTACCTAGGGCAGCGTGATTATCGGAGATGAAAGAGAAAGTCATGAATAGAGTTCAATCGCACGCCCACCACTACGTTCCCGAATGGTATCAGCGGAGGTTTCTGCCCTCTGGCGTGAGTAAGTACTACCACCTCGATCTTCAACCCGAGACGATCGTGCAGAACGGTCACGCACACCAACGCAAAGCGGTTCGGCACCTCGGGCCCGACAGTTGTTTCTACAAGGACGATCTCTACGCCCTCAACTTTGCTGGTAAGACGACCGACGAACTGGAACAGTTCTTTTTCGGCACGCTCGACGACGTTGGTTCAAGGGCCGTCCCAGAGATTGCTTATTTTCACGAAATTACTGACAAGGTCTGTGAGTCATTTCAGCCGTTCGTTCGCTACATGGGAGCTCAAAGGTTCCGTACTCCGCGAGGACTTGAAGAGATTAAGCGCCGTTTTGCCTGGGACGAAGAAAACTCGACGTTGATCGTTCTGACGAGAGTGTTTCAATCGTATGCGACGATGTGGAGTGAAGGAGTCTGGGAGATCGTGCGTGCGACGAAGAGTCCAACGAAGTTCCTCGTGACCGACAACCCCGTAACCTTCTACTGCAAGGTGATGTTTCCGAGCGAGTGGACGTACCCGAACGATCCGAACCTTAAACAGATCGGTACGCGAACGATCTTTCCACTCGGCCTCGACTCGTGCCTGATCATCACGCACATTCAACTAGTCCGGCATCTGTGGTCGACGCCTACCGAATTTCGCGAGAATCCACGTTACTACGATCAGACGATGAAACACCTGGGCGAGATCCAGTACGGGCGAGAACTTGAGGAAGACGAGGTGTTACGGATCAACTTCATCCTCAAGCAACGCGCGACTCGCTACATCGCGGCCGTGGAGCGCGAGTGGCTATACCCCGAAGGTCGGGTGTCGACGACAGAATGGCGAGCGCTCGACGATGACTGGTTCCTACTGCCGCACCTCTGGAAAGTCAGTTTCAGCAGTGGCATCTTCGCCGGTGGAGACAAGGGGCCGACGTTCGCGGCTGACGAATACGGCCGTCATCCTGGGCAACGCAAGTTTCAGAACAAGAGGCAGCGAGACATCGAGTGGGTTCAACACGGACGGTCGCGGGAAGCGTGGGCTAAGAAACGCGTCGGCAAGTCCAGAGCGATGACCGACGAGCGAGTCGGTCGCCATGGCTTCGAGGACGAAATGATGGACGACTTCTTGCGAGAACGGGGACTTCTCCCGCCAATCGCGAAGGGTAAAGGAACAGCAGATTCCTCGGCGGCTTCGCCGCCTTCGGAATGACAAAGGTCGCTGAGATTGAGAAAGGCCGACTACTCTACTGGCTCCGAGGGCGAGACGCCATCGGGACGCAGGCGCTACGCGCGCTCGGACAGCGTGCTGCTGCTCCGCCCGGCTGCGCTATGCTTTCTGGTTTTCCCGTTTCAGGGCGCGCTGGAGGGTTTGGTCCAGGGCGGCCTTCGTTTGCTCGTATTCCAGTTGGGTGATGCGGCCTTGCTTGTGTTCGACTTCGAGTTCGAATAGCTCTTCTTTCAGAGCTTCCAGCA
>Ga0335079_10000143_pt1 | contig 82969 bp, 71 predicted proteins | sample Lox_Sample_33_FD_206719 | JGI IMG/M metagenome (GOLD analysis project Ga0335079, IMG submission 206719) | Soil microbial communities from Loxahatchee National Wildlife Refuge, Florida, United States - Lox_Sample_3.3 | ecosystem: Environmental > Terrestrial > Soil > Wetlands | place: USA...
CGGTTCTCACTCGCGCACCTTGCCGCCCGCCAACCAAGGCGCGCTCGCAGGGTTGGTGTGGCGGCTGCGAGCCCGCCGTAAAAAAAGCGATGGCGGGTTTCACCCGCCCTACGACTGCATGGTGTGAGTGCGTAGGGCGGATAAGCGCGAGCGCAATCCGCCGTTGCCGGTTCTGACGTGAAGATGTAGCGGGGCGAACCAGTCCGGTTTCTCACCCCAGCTTATTGATCGCGCGGATCGGCTTGCCGTCGAGAAAAGCACGGATGTTCTCGACTGTTTGCGGGAAGACGATGCGGTAGTTTTCTTCCAGCACGTACCCCAGATGCGGCGTCAGCAGCACGTTGTCGAGGGTGCGGAACGGATGCGCGGCGGGAAGCGGCTCGCGGTCATAGACGTCGAGCGCCGCACCCGCAATGCGGTTCGATCGGAGCGCCTCCAGCAATGCCGCCTCCTCGACGATCGGCCCGCGCGAAGTATTGACGAGATAAGCGGTTTTCTTCATGCGCGAGAGTTCGGCCTTGCCCACGAGGCCGCGCGTGCGATCGGAGAGCACAAGGTGGATGGTAATGATGTCCGCATCCGCGAAGAGCTGCTCCTTGCCGACGAGGGTGGCGCCGGCTTGCGTCGCGCGCTCGGCGGTCAAATTCTGGCTCCAGGCGAGCACCTTCATGCCGAAGGCCTTGCCTACGGCCGCCACCTGCGCGCCGAGCCGGCCGAGGCCGAGGACGCCCAAGGTCTTGTCGTGAAGGCCGCGGCCGAGCGTCGTCTGCCAATGGCCCCGCCGCATCGCCTCCGCCTCGAACGGAATCTGCCGCAGCAGACCGATGATGAGGCCCCAGGTAAGCTCGGCAGTCGGGTAGGCCAACATGTCGGTGCCGGTGACCAGCACGCGCCGCTCGGTCGCGGCATTCATGTCGATCGCGGCGTTGCGCATGCCCGACGTCATCAGCAGGCGCAGATTGGGCAGGCGCTCGAAGAGCGCGCGCGGAAACGGTGTCCGCTCGCGCATCAGGACCACGGCATCGAAGGCGTGCAGCCGCGCCGCGAGCCGATCCACATCCACGAGATTGTCGCTGAAGGCCTGCACCTCGACCCCGGGCTCGAGGCTCTTCCAGTCGGCAAGGGAAATCGCGACCTGCTGGTAATCGTCGAGAATGGCCACTCGGAACATCGCCCGCCTCCGTCGTTATTGACGATGGCTTACCCGCGACCGCGCGTCGGCGCAAGCGCGCCCCTTGCTTGACGCAATTGGGCGACGCTCCTACGGTCCGGCCTGCTCCGCCGGCACGAGCTTGCGGCAATGCGTCTTTGGACTTTAGAGGAACCCATGAACGCCATCGATTTCGGTAGCGATACCGTCACCAAGCCCACCGAGAAGATGTTGGAGCGCATGCGCCACGCCGAGCTCGGCGACGACGGCCGCGAGGGCGATCCGACCGTGCGCGCGCTCGAAATACTTGCGGCGAAGACCCTGGGCAAGGAAGCCGGCGTCTTTGTCTCCAGCGGCACCATGGCGAATCTGGTTTCACTCCTCACTCATGTGGGCCGCGGCAGCGAGCTGCTGAGCGACGCCGGCACACACATCTTCCGCTCGGAAATGGGCGGCATCGCAAACCTTGCCGGCATTTTCCACCGCACCATACCCGCGAAGCGCGGCCGGATGGACCTGGACGCGCTCAAGGAGGCGATCAAGCCGCAACTGACGCCGCGCGCGCTCGGCACCGGCCTCATCGTCATGGAGACCACGCACAACGACGCCGGCGGCGCGGTGCTGCCGCTCGACTACATGGCGGCGGTGCACAAGATGGCCGGCGAGGCCGGTGTTCCCGTGCACATCGACGGCGCGCGCATCTTCAACGCGGCGGTGGCGCTGGGCGTCCCCGCCGCATCCGTCGCAAGTCATGGCGAGAGCGTGAGCTTTTGCATCTCCAAGGGCCTCTCGGCGCCGGTGGGCTCGCTCCTCTGCGGCAGTGCCGCCTTCGTGACCCGCGCGCGGGCCTTCCGCCGCATGGTCGGCGGCAATCTCCGGCAAGCCGGCGTCATCGCCGCCGCGGGTATCGTGGCGCTCGAAGAGATGGTGGACCGGCTCGCCGAGGATCACCGGCGCGCCAAGCGCCTCGCTTCCGGCATGGCCGAGATCGATTCGAGCCTGGTCGAACCCGCCGCAGTCGAGACCAACATCGTGCGTCTCGACTTCAGCAAGAGCGGCAAGCGCTCGGAGCATTGGGTCGAAGCGCTGCGCGGCCAGGGCATCACCGTCGGCGCCTGGAGTCCCTGGCAAATCCGGATGGTCACACACCGCCACATCAGCGATGCCGATATCGATCGTGTGGTCGAGACGATGCGGGGGTTGTGGCGGCACTGACTGCCTCGCCCCAAGCGGGTGATTCCAAAGGCGCGATCGCTTCGAGCAATCATCACGGCTAGACGTGATCCGATCAGACAGAATCGGGTCACGCTCCAGATTCCTTGATTTTGTCGCGCAATCTGACGGCGAACCGCTCACACTTCGCCGGATTGCGCTTTAGGCCTCTTTCTGGTCGCTCAATCGGGGCGTCGATTTGGCGTAGGCTCTGTGCGGTCGGGCGCGCCGCGCTCGCCTTCGCCAGGGATGAGCCGCGATGACACGTCCACCTGCCACCATGAGGTCGAGAGGCCTTTTGCTCAGCCTGCTGATCGCCAACTTGCTTCTGGGATTGCCGCTGGCGGTCTGGCTGGACCTGCGCAGCCTCAACCAGACCGACCTCCACCGCCAGGCCGCCAACCTGAACTCGGTGATCACCAGCATCCGCGGCTACTATGCAAGCAATGTGGTCGCGCGCGTGCTCGCGTCTCCCGGGCGGACCGAAGTCGCGCCGAATTATGAAGAAATACCGGGCGCCATTCCGATCCCCGCAACCCTGTCGCTGGAACTCGGGCGAGTCATCAGCGAGCAGCAGTCGAATATCGGCTATCGATTCGTCTCCGATTATCCCTTCAAGAACCGCGCGCCGCACACGCTCGACGAATTCGAGCGCCGTGCGCTTGCATCGCTCCGCCAGCAACCGAGCCAGCTTCTGTCGGACGCGTCCACCTCATTGCTCAGCAGCCGGGTGCGGCTGATTTCCCCCATCATCATGGACAGCGCCTGCGTCGCCTGCCACAACACCCACCCCGACAGCCCGAAACGCGACTGGAAGGTCGGCGACGTCCGCGGCATCCAGGAAGTGACGGTGAGTCATTCGATCGCGGGCAACATCTTCGCATTCAAGTACCTGCTGCTCTATCTCCTGCTCGCGGCCATTGCGGGTGTCAGCTTCATCGTGATGCAGCGGCGTCAGGTGGCGCTGATCCACGGCATGAACCGCGAGCTCGAGCAAGCCAACGAGTTTCTGGCAACGATCTCAACCAAGATTTCGCGCTACCTCTCGCCCCAGGTTTATAAAAGCATCTTTACCGGCCAGACCGACGTGACGATTCACACGGTGAGGAAACGGCTCACCATCTTCTTCTCGGACATCAAGGATTTCACCGCCACCACCGAGCGGATGCAGCCGGAGCGAATCACCGAGCTGCTCAACGAATACTTCACGGAGATGTCGCAGATCGCGCTGCGGCACGGCGGCACCATCGACAAGTTCATCGGCGACGCAATTCTGATCTTCTTCGGAGACCCCGAGACCAAGGGCGCCGCCGAGGACGCAAAGGCTTGCGTCGCGATGGCGGTCGAGATGCAGCGGCGCATCGCCGAGCTCAACGCGAAATGGCGCGGCGAAGGGGTCGAGTTTCCCTTTGAGGCCCGGATGGGCATCAACACCGGTTTCTGCAACGTCGGCAATTTCGGAAGTTCGGACCGCATGGACTACACGATCATCGGGGCCGAGGCGAACCTCGCGGCGCGCCTGCAATCGATCGCGGAACCCGGGCAGATCGTGCTCAGCTACGAGACCTTCGCGCTCGCGCGCGACGTTGTCGACGCGCATGCGCTCTCGCCCATCACCATGAAGGGGATCGCGCGGGAGGTCGTACCCTACCTCGTCCAAGCCATGACGGATGCCGAGGGCAGCAAGGCCGAAGTGTTCAGCACGCATCTGACCGGTGCTGATTTCTACCTGGATCCCCGCGCGGTCGACAGCAGGGGCGCCCAGCGCCTTCGCGCGGTGCTGCAGGCGGCCCTGCACGCGATCGATCAGCGCTGGCCGGCCTGAGTAGAGCGGTCCGCCCTCACTGCGCGGCGCCGGCGTAGCGGGACGTCAATACGGGCACCAGATCGGCAACGCTACCGCGGCGCTCGATGTTCCAGAGTGCGTCCAGCAGCGCGGTAGTGGCGGCCACGCCCAACATCGGCGCGATCAGCTCGCGCGCCTTGTCGTTAAGCTCCGCGTCGTTGAGCGGTGCATCGGGATCGCCCTTGCGCGTCGGCGCATAGTGCGAGAGATGCCGTCCATCGGAAGTTTCGATCTCGACCACGGCGGCGCGCTGGCGCGGGAAGGCCGCATCGAGCTTGGGTTCGACCGCCATCTCGACGCGGCTCATCAGACGGCGGATCGCGGGATCTTTGAGCCGCTCGTCGGTAAAGGCGTCGACGCGCACGCTTCCCACCACCATGGCCGCCGCGAGGCAATAGGGGAGACTGAATTTTGCCTGGAACACCGTGCGCGCCTCGGTGTTGCCCGCGACTTCGAGCGCCTTGCCGTAAGTGCGCGCCGTGATGCGCTTCACGCGCTCTTCCGTCAAATGATGCTGCTCCCGAAGCGCCATTACCGCGTCTATCGCCGCATGGATATGCCCGCAGGCCGCGTGATTCTTCTGCGTCATGGAGGCGATGTGGAAGCGCGTGCCCAGGGTCGCGAGCGCTGCTTCCCAATCGACGTTGCGGCTCATGGCCTGGCCGAAGCCACGCGCGCCTTCGAGGATGTCGAGCGCACCGGTGACGCCACGCTCGGCCGCGAGTGCCGTGGTGACACCAACTTCGGCGCCATGCGCCGCGTGCAGCGGCTTTCCCATGCAGTCCGCGCGGAACGCCTGCTGTAGACCCGCCGCCATGGTGCCGGCGTTGGCGAGCGCGTGCGCCGTGCGGGCGGCGTCGAGACCCAGTGCCGAGGCCGAAGCCGCAGCGGCGCCGAAGCAGCCGACGGTACCGGTCGTGTGCCAAAATTCGTAATGCGCGGGATTGACCGCGACGCCGATCCGGGTCCCGACCTCGTAACCCGCGACGATCGCGCGCAGCAGCGCAGCACCGCTGAGGCCTCGGGTCTGCGCGAGCGCGAGTGCCGCGGGCACCGTCACCACCCCCGGATGGTAGATCGCGTCCCGATAGATGTCGTCAAACTCGATCGTGTGCGAGGCGGCGCCGTTGAGGAAGGCGGCGGCGCGGGCCGTGGCGCGTCGGCCGGACGGCACGAGCTGCGCGCGGCCGTGATCGATCTCCTCGGCAAAGGCCTCGGTCAGCAAGGTCGCAGGCGGCTCGATCCCGCCGGGAACCGTAGCCGCGAACCAGTCGACGAGTGAGCGCGTTGCCGCGTGCAAGGCCTCGGGCGGCAGCGCCGCCGTTTGCACCGAAGCGGCATAGGCGGCAAAGCGTTCGACGATCGTGGGCATGGAGCCATTTCCTTCGCGCTCGGGGGCGCCACCAGGCGCAGAACGAGAGCACAGGCCCGACGCGCGGTCAAAACCCTATACAAATGCCCGATTGCAGCGTCAACGGCGCGTCTCGATGCCTCCCTTGTGCTTGCTCCGTGCGCCGAGCGCTCTATGATCGCGCCACCCTATCACCGAGGAGAAGCCCCCTATGGGAAAAATGATCGAATTGACGGCGTCCGATGGCCATAAGTTCGCGGCCTACCGCGCCGACCCCGCCGGCCCGGCCAAAGGCGCCATCGTCGTGATCCAGGAGATTTTCGGCGTCAACAACCACATCAAGCGCGTGACCGACGGCTTCGTCGCCAAGGGCTATGCGGCAATCGCACCCGCTCTTTTCGATCGCACCAAGCGCGGCACCGAGCTCGGCTACGATGCGGCGGCCATCGAAGCCGGTCGCAATCTCCGCGGTCAAGTCGGAGATGACGGACCCCTGAAGGACATTCAGGCGGCGATCGACGCCGTGAAGGGCATCGGCAAGGTTGCGACGGTCGGCTATTGCTGGGGCGGCAGCCTCGCTTTCTTTTCCGCGACCCGGCTCAATGGCATCGCCTGCTCGGTCGGCTATTACGGCGGTGGCATCGCCGGGGCGGCAAACGAGAAGCCAAAGGTCCCGACCATGTTGCATTTTGGCGACAAGGACCAGAGCATCCCCATGACCGACGTGGAAAAAGTGAAGCAGGCGCGCAAGGACTGCACGATCTACGTCTATCCCGCGGGGCACGGTTTCAATTGCGATGAACGGGGCAGCTATGACCCGGCCTCGGCGAAGCTCGCGCTCGACCGCACCATGAGCTTCATCGCGGAGTACGTGGGCAAGTAGCAATCGGCGATGACACTCGCGCTCGCGGCGGCGGACCGGGCGCTCCTCGAGGGAGCGCAAGGCCCCGCCGCGGCGATGGCGATGCGCGTCGTCGCGGAAGCGGCGCGGCTCATGGGTGCCGCTTCGCTGATCGCGATCGAGAGCGCGCATCTCGACGGCTGTCTCTATCACGGCGACAGCGGCGTTCATTTCGCGGAGCGCATGGTCGCACTCGGCGGAAGCGTCGCGGTACCGACCACGCTCAACGTGGGCGCACTCGATCTGCTGCACCCCGGCCGCGTCCGCTTCGATCCCGAGACCCGCGCGATGGCACGGCGGCTGATGGCGGCGTCGGAGGCGCTGGGCGCGCGCCCCACCTGGACCTGCGCGCCCTACCAGGCGGGTCACCGCCCGCGCCTCGGAGTTCATGTGGCCTGGGGCGAATCGAACGCGGTTGCCTTCGTCAATTCGGTCCTGGGCGCGCGCACCAATCGCCTCGGAGATTTTCTCGACCTTTGCTGCGCGATCACGGGACGGGCGCCCTGCTATGGCCTGCACCTCGACGGAGAACGCCGCGCGCGGATCGTGATCGACGCCAGTGCTCTTTCGGATCGCCTACGCACGCTCGACGCGTTCTATCCCGTGCTCGGCGCTTTTCTTGGCAGCGAAGCGGGTTCGACCGTGGCGGCGATCACGGGCTTGCCCAACGGCACCGACGAGGATCGGCTCAAGGCATTGGGGGCGGCGGCCGCTTCGACGGGCGCCGTCGGTCTTTTCCGCGCGGTCGGCGTGACGCCGGAATCTCCGGGCCTCGCAGCCGCGCTCGGCGGTGTGGAGCCCGAGCGGCGCATTGTGATCACGCCCGAGATGCTCCGCGCGTCGCGCGACCGGCTTTCGACGGCGGCGGCGGGCAGCGACGCGATCGACGCAGTCGCGGTTGGCAGCCCACATTTTTCGCCGGCGGAATTCCGCGCGTTGGCAGGGCTCACCCGCGACGCGCGGTTCAGCGTTCCCTTCTACGCCTGCACCAGCCGCGCCTCGCTCGAAACGATCGAGCGCGAGGGACTGCGCCGGCCGCTCGAAGCCGCGGGACTCCAGATCATCGTCGACACCTGCGTGGTGGTGGCGCCGATTTTGCCGCCCGATGCGGGCGTGCTCATGACCAACTCCGGCAAGTTCGCGTTCTATGCGCCCGCCAATACCGGCTTTGCCACGATCTACGGCAGCCTCGCCGATTGCGTGGCCTCGGCAATCGCGGGCAAGGTCACGCGGGACGAAAGCGCATGGGCGTGAGAGGCCGCGTACTGATCGAAGGCCGGGCCGAAGGCCCGCTGCTGCGCCTCACCGCACCGCTGAGCTTTTGGGGCGGCGTCGATCCCAGAACCGGCCGCATCAGCGATCCGCGCCATCCCGAGCACGATCGCGCCGTGACCGGAACTGTGCTGGCGATCCCGAGCCCGCGCGGCTCCAGCTCCTCGAGCGCGATCATGCTGGAGTTGATCGCGCGGGGACTTGCGCCCGCGGCGCTGCTGCTGGGCGAAGCGGACGCGATTTTGGCGCTCGGCATCGTCGTGGCGCGCGAGATGGGGCACCCAACCTTGCCCGCAATCGAAATACCGGTCGGGGACATGATGCGGCTGCCCGAGGGCGTGCTCAGGGTGGAAGTCGACGGCAGCGTCGTACCGGCGTCGAGAGGTATTTAGGAGATGTGGGGACGAAATGAGGATCAAGGGGAGCCAGTCAGCGTCGGCTAGGGATGATGACTTGGTTCTCTGGAACAGGCACCGCCAAGTTGCGACGGGATTTGTCGCTCTCATCTCCTCATCACCAAGTTATTCCCCGATCTCCTTCGCTTTTCGTTTTGACTGTTGCCCGTAGGCCTTGAACTTCTCGAGCACGCGCGCCATTTCGGCTCGGTCGAGCAGTCGCGGCTCCCCCACTTGCAGCGCGCGCCAATACATGGCGGCGAGCGTCTCCACCTCTACCGCAAGCGCGAGCGCCGCCTTGAGCGAAGGCCCAACGGCGATCATGCCGTGATTCGCGAGCAGGCAGGCCTTGCGCCCTTCGAGCGCCGCCAGCGCGCACCGCGACAGCTCTTCAGTCCCGAAGGTCGCATAGGGTGCGCAGCGGATGTCGTCGCCGCCGGCAACCGCGACCATGTAATGGAATGAAGGAATACCCCGGCCCAAGCACGCGAGCGTTGTCGCGAACATCGCATGCGTGTGAATGACAGCCTCGGCTTCCGGGCGCGCCCGCAGAATGTCCCGATGAAAGCGCCATTCCGAGGAGGGCAAACGAGCGCCCTGATGGCGTCCCGCGAAATCCATCGGCACGATATCGGCGGGCTTGAGCGTGTCGTAATCCATCCCCGTGGGCGTCACCAGGAATCCCCCGGGGATACGCTGGCTGAGATTGCCGGATTTCCCTTGGTTGATGCCGAGCGCGTTCATGCGTCGCGCGGTCGCGATGACGTCCGCGCGCAACGCGCGATGGGCAGGCCGCTCCGGCATCACTCGCCGGCGAGCCGGTGACGCCGCTCGGGGAATAGCGCCAGCAGACCCTCGCGCGAGGGCTTGGCAATGCCGCGTTCGGTGATGATGCCGCTGACGAGCCGTGCCGGCGTCACGTCGAAGGCGGGATTGGCGGCAGGGCTTCCCTCGGGCGTCAGGCGCACGCGCGCGACACCCCCATCGGGCAGCCGTCCCATGATCTCCGTGACCTCGGCTTGCGCACGCTCCTCGATCGGAATCTCCTTGAGTCCGTCACCGAGCGACCAGTCGATGCTGGAGCTGGGTGCTGCCACGTAAAACGGAACGCCGGTGTCCTGCGCGGCGAGCGCCTTCAGATATGTGCCGATCTTGTTGGCGACGTCGCCCGCGGCTGTGGTGCGGTCGGTGCCGACGATCGCCAAATCCACTTGGCCGCGCTGCATCAGGTGGCCGCCGGCGTTGTCGGCGATCACAGTATGCGGCACGCCGTGCTGGATCAACTCCCAGGCCGTGAGGCTCGCACCCTGATTGCGCGGCCGGGTTTCATCGACCCAGACATGTACTGCGATCCCGTCGTCATGGGCGCGGAAGATCGGCGCCAGCGCCGTCCCCCAATCGACGGTCGCGAGCCAGCCGGCGTTGCAGTGCGTGAGCACTTCGACCCGCCCTTTCCTCTGGGCGACGGCTTGCAGCAGCGGCGCACCGTGCTCGCCGATCGCGCGGTTGGTCGCGACGTCGGCATCGGCGAGCGCCGCCGCCTTTTCGTAGGCGGCCTTGGCGCGCGCGGCAGGCGGCAGGGGTGCAACCACGCGCCGCACTTCCTCGATCGCCCAGGCCAAGTTGACCGCGGTCGGCCGCGTCTGACGCAGCAACTCGGATGCCGCATCGAGATTCGCATCGGACGGATCCTCGGCGAGCGCGAGCGCAAGCCCATAGGCCGCGGCGGCCCCGATCAGCGGCGCGCCGCGCACCCGCATCACGCGGATTGCCTCCGCCATCTGCTCGACTGAAACGAGGCGGCGCAGCAAAAGCTCGTGCGGAAGCAGCGTTTGATCGATGATGCCGACCTGGCGCCCATCTTCCTCGATCCAGATCGTGCGCATCGGCTTGCCCTGAACCTTCATGGCGCGATCGTCCTCATTTGTCGAGCACCCGGCCGGCAACAGCGTCGAGGCGCCGGAGCAGCGCCGGATCGCGCGCCTCGGGCGCGGTGATGATGGCGTGATCGAGCGCGCGATCGCAGCCCGCGGGACAGACCGAGGGTCGAGCCGCCAGCACGGGCACCACCTGTTTCACCAGCGAGCGAGCGCGGTCGGCATTGGCCAGCAGCACCTTCACCACGGCCTCCACAGTCACATGGTCGTGGTCCGGGTGCCAGCAATCAAAATCGGTCACCATCCCCACCGTCGCGTAGCAGAGCTCGGCTTCGCGCGCCAGCTTGGCTTCGGGCATGTTGGTCATGCCGATCACGTCGCAGCCCCAGCTTTGGTAGAGCCGGCTCTCGGCCAAGGTCGAGAATTGCGGCCCTTCCATTACCAGATAGGTGCCGCCGCGATGCAATGCGAGACCCGCGGCGGCCCCCGCGGTCGCGAGCGCATCGGCCAGGCGCGAACAGACGGGGTGGGCGAGCGATACATGGGCGACGCAGCCTTCGCCGAAGAAGCTCTTCTGGCGCGCAAAGGTGCGGTCGACGAACTGGTCCACGAGCACGAAGGTTCCCGGCGGCAGGTTCGCGCGCAAGCTTCCGACCGCCGAGAGCGAGAGCACGTCGGTCACACCCGCGCGCTTCAGGGCATCGATATTGGCGCGATAGTCGATCGCCGTGGGCGAGAGTCGATGACCGCGCCCATGCCGCGGCAGGAAAACCACGCGGACGCCGCCGAGCCGACCGAGGCACAGCTCGTCGGACGGCTTTCCGAAAGGCGAGGCGACCGCGCGCCATTCGAGTCCCTCTATGCCGTCGATCTGATAGAGGCCGCTGCCGCCGATAATGCCGATTACGGGCTCGCCGCTCATCACTCCTCCTCTGCCGATCGCGGGCGAGTGTCCCAAGGCGGGTTTCCCGGGGCAACAGGAATTCGCGGGCGGCCGGTCCGGCAGGTTGAGCGCCTGGTCGCCTCAGTTTGCCGCAGCCGATGCAGGCAGAAGTTGCTTCAACTGCGCGATCTGATCCGCGGATAGTCCCTTCGCGCCGGCGCATTCATTGGATAGCAAATGCTTGGCGACCTTGCCGAAGACCGTCCGCTTTGGTTCCAAAGGCCATTCATAGATGATTCGGTCTGCGAGCCCGGCGGCGACATAAAGGGAATTGCCGCTCGGTCGACAGGCTAGGGAGGTGAGCAGGACCGCAAGACTGTCATCGTCGCGTCCAGGATCGAGGGCGCAGCGTGGGTCGGCCGACCCCGCCGCCGCGCGGGTCGCAGCTTCGTCCCAGCCGCATTGGGCGAGTGCGGACCAAATATTGTTCATTGCGGTTCCGGGATCGGGGCTCAACGGATCGGCGAGGCGAGCCAGCTGCCGCTGCGCCTGGTCGCGCGCATCACCCGACGGAATTGATTTGAGCCAATCGGCAATCGTCGTTTCCGGCGCAGGGGATGGCTTGGTCGTATCAACCCGACGAACATCGGTGCTGGCGAAATTTGCATCGTCGATCGTCGCGCGCCATAGCTTTGCGTCGCGCAGGTCGGCTCCCCTCAACTGCGCGTGCTCGAAATTCGCGCCCTCCAGGTGGGCGTAATTAAAGGACGCACCGACGGCATTCACCCCGGTCAACGATGCCGCTTGCAGCTCCGTGTAGTGAAACGAAGCGCCGAGCAGTTGGGCGCCTCCAAGTTGCGCCGCCTGCATGTGCGCATTATCGAACTGTGCGCCTTCGGCATGCACATTGCTGAGGCTCGCTCCTTCGAGATTCGATAAACCGAAACTTGCCCCTTGCAAATCCGCGTCGTCGAACCCTGCGCCATAAAGGTCCGCAGCTCTGAATTTTGAGCTTTGCAAGTGCGCATTTAAGAATGATGCACCGATAAGCGCGGCGCCATTGAAGTCTGTATTTTTTAACTTGGTTCCGCGCATTTCCACATTGTTCATCGTCGCGCCCGTGAACGACGCGTCTGGAAGATTTGCGTCGCTTAGCTTGGCGCCTTCCAAATCGGCGTGATCGAAGTGCGCCCCCGGTGCGTCCACTTCGCGCAGTTCCGCATAACGGAGCTTCGCTTCACTCAGGTTCGCCTCGCCAAGTCGCGCGCCGAACAGGTCCGCTCCCGCCAAATTCGCTTCCGTGAGATTTGCATTTCTCAGATCGGATCTGCCGAGGGTGGCACCCTCGAGTTCAGCGTCACTCAGATCGACCTTGCGCAGATCGGACGCATCGAGCGCCGCATATCGCAAGTCGCGGCCTCTCAGAATGATGGTGTGCTCGACTTTTTTGATTTGTTCAGCATCCAAATCCGTAAGGTATGCGTATGTCAGGACAATGTTGCGCGCGAACCAGCTTCTAGCAACGCTGTGCACTTGGTCAGGCGCGCCTTCGAATAAGATCGCCGTCGGCCACCATGTTCCCGCCTGCCGCACGCGACCGCTACGCGAGGCAGCGCTCAAAGAGGTGCTAGCTTGCCAGAGCAACGGGTTCGAAAGGCATGCCAGTGTGGGTGAAGAAACCGTGGCTTTGAACAAGTCGGCATCGACTATTCTCAACTCCCAAACCATCGGCGTCCTTTTGCCGCTCGTGGGATCGGCTGCAGATCGCGGTTCTCCAAGAATTGCCTTGCATTCCTCGGGCAATTGATCCGCGGAAAATGCCTGCATTCCCTCCGTCCAATGTCTTTCAATCCACTCTCCCGGTATGGTCGCAATGAATACCGAGAACCCGATAACAAGGCCACAGGTCACAACTAAGACCGCGAGTCCGGCAAACTGACGTAGGATATCGTATATGGCGTCTTGCAATTCGAATCCGGCCCACGCGGTTCGCAGAGCCGGCCTAATGTCATCCCATCGAATGCCCTCTCCGCGCAGCCGCTCGATCAGCCCGCTCGCCATTGTCCATACTCCCAGCAGCCGCGTGACCGTGCCATAGACCAGCGCCGACAGCGCTCCGCCAAAGCGGCCCGAAGGGTGAATGACGGCAGGCCATAACAACCACACAAGCAAGAGATCGGCGATCACCGCGACACGGTGCACCCAAGTCGTGGAAACATCGTGATAGGCGAGGAATTGCACTTGAAAGATCAGCAGCAGCAGGATCGGCGCGACCAGAAGGGTGAGCCAAGCGGTGACGCGCAGGAAGGACTGCGTCAGCCATGAGCGGCTGGTTACCAAAATCAGCTGCGTTACCACGAAGCTGTCGATACGGGTGCGCAGCCGTTCGCGGTCCGATCTAATCTTGATATTGTCCTCGATTGACGCCTTCAAGAAATGCAGCGTCCTTGAAAGGAGGTAGAGCTGAACCAACACGTAAGCATGCACGAGCACGAAGAGTACCGGTACGATCTGGAAAAATGCCTTGAGGGGAAGGTGGACGCCGAGAAGCGGCAACTCCGTCGGCTGGTCGAGCAGCAGTTGCTTGTGTGTGGTGCCTCCGACGGTCACCAGCAAGTAGGCGCCAAGCGCGATGTAAGCGAGCCAGAGCGCCCGGACCTGCGCGCTGGCGTCATTGGCTGCCTTCAGTAAGTCTTCGACTTCGGATTGCACCTTCGACAACCAGAGATAGTTAAATGATATATATATACCCTTTTAATTGCGGATTGAAAAGTCCGATGTTCGTTGTCAGTTCGGCATGGCGTGTAGCTCAATCGAACGATGCTTCGCGCTAGGAGAGTGACGATGCGGCGGGCCATCTTCGGCGCTTCGGTTCTGTTGCTCCTGCTTGCGCTCGCGACGCGGGCGGGCGCCGACGACGCCCCCGGCTTTGCGTCGCAATCCCTGAACCTCGCGACCTCGACGCCATTTTCGGGCGATGAACAAATACCGGTCGAATTGCTGCGGCCCGTCGGCGAGGGACGGTTTCCCGCGATCGTCATCGTCCACGACTGCAGCGGCCTTGGTCCTCGCTCCGGCGGGGCGCCACGGCGATGGGCGGCGGTGTTGGCGGCGCAGGGTTATGTGATTCTGATGCCCGACAGCTTTTCGACGCGCGGATTTCCCGACGGCGTCTGCACGGCGCCGGCCGACACACCCGACGCGAACCTGCGCAAGGTTGGAACGCTGGCACAGGCCTTCGACGCCTACGCGGCGCTCGCCTATTTGCGTCAGCAGAACTTCGTCGATGGGGCACATGTGGGCCTCATGGGCGGTTCCCACGGCGGCGGCGCCACGTTGCTCGCGGTGGCTATGCCGACCTCGGACCAAGCGCCGCTCGCCGAGCAGAAGCGACATGGTTTTGCGGCCGCCATCGCACTTTACCCCGGTTGCGCCGGCCGGTATGGCAATTGGTCGGTCGAGCGCCAGGCGGGAACGCAAGGTCCGGTCACCGCGTATGTCGGCACCTATCGGGCGATTGCGCCGCTGCTGATCCTGATCGGCAGCGCCGACGATTGGACGCCCGCCGAGCATTGCCAGGCGCTTGCCAACGCCGCGGATCAAGCGATTCCCGTCCGTCTCAAAATTTACCCGGGTGCGCGGCACTCCTTCGACAGTTTCGCGCCGACCCGCTTCATCGCCACGCGCCGCAATCCCAATGCGCCGGACGGGCGCGGGGCTACTACAGGCGGTGATGCCGCGGCCTGGGCGGATGCAATCCAAGAGGTGACGCGGTTCTTTGCCGCGAGACTCAAGAACGAGTGAATCGCGGTGATAGGCCGGGTTCCGCCAGTCGGCGCTTGACAGCGGCGGAGGCTCCGAACGACGATGGCGCGCTAATTGCCAAGATGCCTCGATGGTCTAAATCGCGGCCGAACAGGGAGGTTTGCATGCCGTTGCGTCGCTTATTGGCGCTCGCTTGTGCCGTCGCCATGGTGCCGTCCTTTGCGATGGCCAAGGATACGATAAAGATCGGATTTCCGATCCCGCTGTCGGGTCCGACATCGGTTTACGGAGTGCCGATCTTGAAGGGCGCCCAAATGGCGGTCGCGGAAATCAACGCCAAGGGCGGCGTGCTCGGCCAGGATCTTGAAATTCTTCCGCGCGATAGCAAGGCCAACGCCGACGAAGCGGTGCGGCTCGCGCGCGAGCTCATCATCAAGGACGGCGCTCAGTTCCTGATCGGCACGTTGACTTCGGCAGAGGCGCCGGCGGTCTCAACCATCTCCAAGGAAAACAAGATCGTTTTCCTCGCGCCGGCGGCCAAGACGACGCAGCTCACATCGCCGCAAAACATCCATCCTTACGTCTTCCGCGTGGCGTCCAACACGGCGATCGAGGGACAATCGGGCGCGATTATCGTGTCCAAGTGGCAGATAAAGAAGATCGCCACGATTGCCCCCGACTACGCCTATGGGCGCGACGTGATCGCCGCCTTCGCCGCACACTTGAAGCAGCTCAGGCCCGACATCGAGATCGTCGATCAGCAGTGGCCGAAGCTGGGCGAGCCCGACCTCACGCCGTTCATCACGGCGCAAATGAGCAAGCAACCGGATGCCGTCTACTGCGCGCTTTTCGCCGGCGATTTCCTCACTCTGGTCAAGCAGGGAACGCCGCTCGGATACTTCAAGGCAATCAGCAACAGGCTCGCCGATGGCGGCGAGGTGGGCGCGGTCGACGTGACGCAACCGCTCGGCGCCGACTTTCCCTACGGTATCTGGGCCGATGCCTATGACCCCGTGATTTGGCCGGGCAAAGAACCGGCTGAGCACAAGGCGTTCATTGAGCGGCTCAAGGCGTTCATGAAGTCCGACGTCGGCTCGGGCTGGGCGGCCCAGGGCTACAGCTCCATCCTGGCGCTGGTGGCGGGGATCCAGAAGGCCGGCAGCACCGATTCCGACAAGGTGGCGGCGGCCATGGCTGGCCTCACCTATGACACGCCCCTGGGTAAGCGCACCTTCGATCCCAAGACCCACGACGCCGACGCCGGCGAATTCTGGGGCGTGATGGTGAAGGATGCGGCATACCCCTACGCCATCATCGGCTCGCCGACTTACTACAACCCGGCGCCGATGACGAACTGAGCGCGAACCGAAGTCAGGACGCGGTGACGTAAGCTCAGGAAGGCCACGTGGCCGCGTCCTTCCTCTTCAGCCAATTCGTGGGCGGTCTCACCACCGCCATGTTTCTGTTCTTGATCGCCTCCGGCCTCTCGCTGGTGTTCGGCGTCATGCGCGTGATCAATTTCGCGCATGGGTCATTTTACATGCTCGGCGCCTATCTCGCCTGGCAGATGGTGCAATGGCTCCACCCCAGCGGCGAGACCTTCTGGCCGGCGGCGTTATTCGCGGCGGCCTCCGTGGCACTTCTCGGCGCCATCATCGAGCGCGTGCTGCTGCGCTTTCTTTACGGCCGCGAGGAGCTGTACCAGCTCCTCTTCACCTACGCGCTGGTGCTGATCCTCGGCGATGCCGCCAAATATGTCTGGGGAACGGGCCAGCTTTCGGTGTCGCGTCCGCCGATCCTCGGCGGCAGCATCATGCTATTCGGCGCGACCGTGCCGCTCTACAACCTGTTCGTGATGGCGCTCGGCCTCGCGATCGCGGTCGGCGGCTGGCGCATGTTGAGCGGAACCGGCGCCGGGCGGATGGTACGCGCGGCCTCCTATGACCGCGAGATGCTGGACGCGCTCGGCGCCAACGTCGGCGCGATCTACACTGGGATGTTCGCGGTCAGCTCCTTTCTTGCAGGGCTCTCGGGTGCGCTTGTGACACCGATCGTCGGCATCGTCCCCGGCATGGACGTGGAGATCATCGTGCAGGCGTTCATCGTCGTGGTGATCGGCGGGCTCGGCTCGTTTTGGGGCACGTTCTGGGGCTCGCTCATCTACGGCCAGGTGCTCTCCTTCGGCATCCTGATCTTTCCGGGCTTCTCGCTGTTCTCGGTCTTCGCCTTGATGGCGGTGATCCTGGTCGTCCGCCCCTGGGGCCTGCTGGGGAGACCGATCCGATGACCGGCGCAGATGTTGCGCTTTCCCACGTCTCCTGGCCGCTCTCGCGGCGCATCCCCTGGACCCTCGTGGTCTTCCTCGCGGCGGCGTGCGTTCCCTTCATCGGTTCTCGCTACGACACCTTCCTCGGGACCCAGATCGCCATCGAGGCGCTGTTCGCGGTGAGCCTCAACCTGCTGCTCGGGACCACCGGACTCGTCTCGTTCGGCCACGTTGCCTACTTCGGCATCGGCGCCTATGCCTGCGGCATCCTGATGAAGACTTATGGCGTACCGTTCTGGGTGGCATTTCCCGCGGCCGGCCTCGCGGCAGCGCTGGGTGCGCTGGTATTCGGATATTTCTGCGTGCGTTTGAGCAAAATCTATTTCGCCATGCTGACGCTTGCGTTTTCTCAGATCGTCTGGGCGATCTGCTTCAAGTGGAATGACGTGACCGGCGGCGACCAGGGACTGCCCAACATCCCCTACCCCGACCTCGACTGGATGGTTCTTCTGCCCGGCCTCGGGCATTCGAGCATCGCCGACCGCTTCTATCTCATGACGCTGGCGCTGGTGGCACTCTCGCTGGCGGCGGTCTGGAAGATCACGCGCTCGCCCTTCGGGCGGATGCTCACCTCCATCCGCGACAATCCCGAACGCGCGGCTTTTATCGGCCTCAACGTGCGCGCCTATGAGCTTGCGGCTTTCGTGGTGGCCGGCGCCTTCGCCGGGCTTGCCGGTGCGCTCTTCGGCATTTTCAATCGCGGCGTCTTCGCGGACTACGTCTTCTGGGCAAAATCGGCCGAGGTGATGATCATGACCATCCTCGGCGGCATGAATTATTTCTGGGGACCGCCGGTCGGCGCCTTTGCGCTGGTATGGCTCAATCAGGAGATCACCTCCTACACCGAGTATTGGCCTTTCGTGTTGGGCGCGATCCTGCTGGTGCTGCTCTACGTCTTCCCCGGCGGCATCGTCGGCGGCGTGGTCGCCGGCTATCGCTACGCGAGGCATCGGCTGGCGGCACACCGTGCTTGAGGTCCAGAGTCTGAGCAAGGCCTTCGGCGGGTTCGTCGCCGTCGCGGGGGTGAGCCTCACGGTGGAGACCCGCCAGATCGCCGCCGTGATCGGACCCAACGGTGCCGGCAAATCGACTTTCTTCAACCTGATCACCGGTCATCTCCGCCCCGATGGAGGCCGAGTCCTGCTCGACGGCCGCGATATTACGGGAACCCCGCCTCACGACATTTGCCGCATGGGGGTAGGCCGCTCGTTCCAGCGGACCAACATCTTCTCGCGGCTCTCGGTCTTGGAGAACATCCAGGCGGCCTTCATCGCGCATCGCGGAAGGGGTCGCAATTTCTGGTCGCGCTCCGAGGCCTTCTATCGCGACGAGGCCGTGGCGCTGTTGGAGCAGATCGGACTCGCGCGCGAAGCGCACGCGGTCGCCGGCACGCTCGCCTACGGCAACCAGAAGCAGCTCGAGCTAGGCATCGCGCTCGCCTGCGATCCCACGGTGCTGCTGCTCGACGAACCGACCGCGGGCATGTCGGCGAGCGAGACTCAGGAGACCATGGAACTGCTGCGGCGCATCGCCGCCGAGCGCGGCCTCACGCTGCTCTTCACCGAGCACGACATGTCGGTGGTTTTTGGCGTCGCCGAGAAGATCGCGGTGCTACACCAGGGGAAGCTCATCGCGGAAGGAACGCCCGCGGAGATGCGCGCCGATCCCGAAGTGCGCCGCGTCTATCTTGGTCAGCACGCATGACGCCGCTGCTCACGCTCGAAGAGGTGCATGCGGCCTACGGCCTGAGCCGCGTTCTGTTCGGCATTTCACTCGAGGTGCGGGCAGGCGAATGCGTTTGCCTGCTCGGCCGCAACGGCGTCGGCAAGACCACGACAATGCGCTCGATCATGGGGTTGACGCCGCCCTCCAGCGGCCGCGTGGTGTGGCAGGGCCGCGACATCTCGGGCTGGCCGCCGCACCGCGTGGCGCGCTCGGGCATCGGCTTCGTGCCCGAGGATCGCCGCATCTTCGCGGAGCTGAGCGTCTGGGAGAACCTCGACGTCGCCGCTCGCGCCGCGGGCCCGCCCCGGCGCGGCGAGCGTTGGACCATCGAGGCGATCTACGCGCTCTTCCCCGCGCTCGAAATCCTGAGCGATCGGCAGGGCGGCTACCTCTCGGGCGGCGAGCAGCAGATGCTGACGATCGCCCGCACCCTCATGGGCAATCCCGAGCTGCTGCTGTTGGACGAACCCTCGGAAGGATTGGCGCCGCTGATCGTCGAGACGCTCCAGGTCAAGATCGGCGAGCTCAAGGCCAAGGGCCTCACCATCCTGCTCGCCGAGCAGGGCGTCGACTTTTCGCTGGCGCTTGCCGACCGCGTCTACGTGCTGGAGAAAGGGGCGATCCGCCACTCCGGCCCCGCCGCCGAACTGCGCGACGACAAGGCGCTGCTCGACCGACTGCTCGCGATCTAGGCAAGTCCTTTTATTCAGCGGCTGGCGGGCTGCGCGCCGTAGCCGGTCCACTCGGGCAGGCGCTGATCTCTGAGACACTTGCGAACATAGACTTCCCGCTGCTTCGCCCCTTCAGCGGTGTAATCAGGATAGTGCGTGAACGCGTCTTTGTTGCAGGTGTTCATCGCGTCCCAACGGTGCTCCGAAGACACACCTCGATCCTGCGCGTTCGCCGGCGCCAGCGCCGCGAAAACAACCAATGCAAAGAGGAGCATCTCGACCCGGAGTAGCATCGAACTGGTTCTCCGCCCGATGGGCACCGGAGGATTCTAGCTCGGCCGGCCCGTGGCGCCAATGCCGGGCGAGGGCCGCACCGGGCCAGAATAATCGTTGTCAGCCCAGGAGAATGCTGGCTTTCTTGCACGCAAGCGGGTCCCCAAGGAGGTTCGGTGCTGGCGGGACGCATCTACCACTGGCTGAGTCCGGAGACGGCAACGACCCCGGCGCGGCTCTTCCGGGCGGCGCATCACACCCTGGTTGGCGCCGGGCTGGTCGCCGTTGTGTCCGACACCGTCGAGCCCATGCACGCAAAGGCGGCGACGGCGCTCGACATAGTCTTCTGGGTGGCGCTCGCTTTTTTCACGATCGAGTACGTGCTGCGGCTGTGGACGGTTTCCGAGGCCCCCTGGGCCCCGGTCAGCCGGCCTTGGATCGCCCGGTGGCATTGGATGCGAGGCTCCGCCGCCGTGATCGATTTGATCGCTCTGCTACCTCTCGTCTGCCTGGTGGCGGGGATGCCCGAGCCGATGGCGCGCATCCTGGGCGCGTTCTGGATCCTAAAATTCGGTCGCTACTCCGAAGGCATGGCGATGGTGGGGCGGGTGCTCCGCAATGCCCGCGCACCGATGGAAAGCCTGTTCCTGGCGTTCCTCGTGGTACTGCTGCTGGCGGCGACCCTGGGGTATCTCGCTGAGCGGGACCAGCCCAACACTGCCTTCACCAGCATTCCGGCCTCGCTTTGGTGGGCAGTGGTGACGCTCACCACCACGGGCTATGGCGACGTCGTGCCGCAGACCGTGCTCGGGCGCTTCATCGCGGGAATGGTGATGATCTGCGGCATCGCCGTGTTCGCGTTCATGGCCGGCATCCTCGCCAACAGCTTCGCCGAGGAAATGCATCGGCGCCAATTCCTGCGCACCTGGGACTTGGTGGCGCGCGTGCCGTTCTTCCAAAGCGTCGGCGCCGCCACGATCGCCGAAGTGGCAAAGCTGCTGCGTCCGCAGGAGATTCCACCCGGCGCCATCGTGGCGCGACGGGGTGCGGCGGGCGACTGCATGTACTTCATCGCGTCGGGCGAAGTCGCGATAGAGATCGAGCCGCAGCCGATCGTGCTGGGCGCGGGACAATTCTTCGGCGAAATCGCGCTGATTACCGGGAGCCGCCGGTCGGCGACGGTGGTCGCGCGTACCCGCTGCGAGCTGCTGCTGCTCGATATCGCCGATTTCCGCCGCCTCGCGGCGCAACAACCGGACCTTGCGCGCGTCATCGACGAAGAGGCGCGCCGCCGCATGGGAGTGGCGCCGCAGATCAACGTCGCGGCGCCGACGGATGGATAACTGTCATCCGCGCGAGCGCCGCAACAGCCGCAACGGCAGGTACAGAATCGCGTAGAGGATCAGCGGCGCTTCGACCAGCAGCAGCGATTTTGCCTGTTCGACGCGAAGCTTCTTGTCCGCATCTTCGAGCGCGGTGACGACGCAGCTGGCGGCATCGGGTCCGACGCGAGCGCTGCAGGCATCCTCGACATAGTCGTCAAGCGCCACCACGCGGCCCTCGACGCGAAGGGTATCGGGAAACTGCGGGTAGAGCTTCCAGGTCATGGCGATGATCCAGAGCGCCGCGAACAAGACAAAGTAGCGCGTGGAACGAGACATGGGAGCCGATCAGCGCCGGAGCAGCTCCGTGATCGCCCGGTTGAGGAACGCCTGGTCTTCGGGGTTCTGCGTGGGATTGCCGGCGCGGTGGCCCCAGATCGACGGGATCGGCCGCAGCTCCGCGCGCCGCATCATCGCGACCTCGCGGCGATTGTCCTCGACCCGGAAATAGAGGTCGGTCTCGCTGGGCATCACGATCGCCTGCGCCTCGATCGCACCCAGCGCCTTTGCGAGGTCGCCGTCGTAGAGTTCATTCGCGCTGATATCCGCGTGCTGCCAGGTCCAAAGCATCGCCAGCAGGTTGTTGGCGTCACGGCGCAGGTAATTGCCTTCCCAGCCATGCACCAGAAAATCCTCGAGGCTCGAATAGCCGAGCTTTTCGTCAAGGCGCTCCCGATAAAAATCCTGAGACAGCGCCCAACCCGCATAGACGCGGCCGAAGGCGCGCAAGCCCCGCACCGGCTGCTCCGCGAACCAACCGTCTTGCCAGTGCGGATCGGCGGTAAGCGCCGCCTTGGCACCCTCGAGGAACACAAAATTGTGCCGCGACGTCTTGGCGGAACCGCAAATCGGCGCGATGCGCTCGACCATATCCGGAAATAGCGCCCCCCAGTGAAAGCTTTGCTGGCCTCCCATGGAGAATCCCACCACCAGCTTCAGCCGCTCGATGCCGAAAACCTCGCGCACCAACCGCTGCTGCTGGACCACGTTGTCGTACATGGTGAAATGCGGATAGCGCCCGCGGTCGTACGGCGCCGCCGCATTGCTGGGCGAGGTCGAGAGACCGTTCCCGAACATGTTGGGAATGATGATGAAATACTCTTCGGGGTCGAGCGCCCAGCCCGGTCGGATCAGCCATTCGGTATCGAAGTGCTGGGCACCGTAGGAGGTCGGATAAACGATCGCGTTCGACTTGTCGCGATTTAGGCGACCATAGGTCTTGTAGGCGAGGAAGCCGCCGCGATAGGTCATGCCCGACTGAAGGCGCACATCGCCGAGCTCGAAAATCTGATAGTCGCTCATGGGGCCAGTCATCAGTTGTTAGTTCTCAGTTCTTTATATGCTCGCGCGCCCGGCCGCACCACCAACCCAAGGTGCCAGAGCAGGGTTGGAGTGTCGGCTGCGAGCGCGCCTCAAATAAACAGCGAGAACCCCGCCCAGCGTCGCTGGAGGCGGGGTTCATTGCGGGTGGCTTTGATAGCTCACCGCTCGGCCAAAGGGTCGAGCCTTGGGTCTGGCGCTGATCAACACTGATCCGGCGGAGCCATGCTTGTTGGGCATCCTCCTCATTGTTGCGCCATCATGACATCTGGGTGCCGAAATCCGCCGATCAAGACAAAAATTGCGCAAGTTTCTTGCCTTTTTACAACGTGCTTGTCCGGGGGCGCTGCGGTTCGGTCCGCCTCGTTAGAGCCGTTCGCAAAAGAGCGGGAACTGGTTGGCAGATACGCGAAGTGAGGGGCAAAAAAGGGCGCCTGGATAGCGGCGCCCTTTGCGACTTTGCCTCAGCCCAGCTACATCGGTGGCTTTACCCTGCCTCGCTGGACGACCGTGGCGTTCGCGACGACGCTTCCATCCGCCATCTTGCGCGCGAAGACCGTTACCGCGCGTCCAGCCCTCAACTCGCGCGTCGTCTCTTTTACATATGTAACGATCGGCGTCCTGGATGCCACTTCGATGTCAGCGCTCTTATCACCGTATTGAACCTGCAAGACCCGACTCCGCGAGACTTTGGTCACCTGCCCCACCGTCCCGTTGGTCATGATGCTGTCGGGCGTGACGTCCCAGGGCCTTTGGCCGTCGGCTACATGCAACCAGTCCGGGAAGATCGTGACGCTCTGGGCGTGCAGCTTGCCGCTGGCGTCGGCAAGCGCCGCGATACCAAGGTGATCGCCGGCCTTGATCGCCGAAAGCCTAACCCGCTTTACGCCTCGAACGTCGGCAGGGTCTGCCAGCGTAACCGTGACTTCCTGGCCCTCGCGTGACTTGATGGTCAATGTCGTACCATCCAGTTTCTCGATGACCCCGCGAACGATCATCGGTGTCCCCGCGGGAGCGGGCGCCTGGGCGAGCGCGGGAACAGCGAACGCCGCGACGAACGCGGCCATGAGCAGCTTTCTAATCCACATGGAATCACCCCCCGTGCCTTTGTTTGCGCGGAATCGCGTACACTTTCCTAGCATGAGTAGCGGCACTGGGGAGTAATGCCCATCCTCAAATGTTCGTGACTTGTTTCCCTTTATTGCTTTCCGGCCCCGGCCCCGCTAACAGCATCCCCCATGGAGACATCTCGGCCGGAGATCGCTCGGCGGCGCACCTTTGCGATCATTTCGCACCCGGACGCCGGCAAGACTACGCTCACCGAAAAGCTGTTGCTGTTCGGCGGCGCGATCCAGCTCGCGGGCGAGGTGAAGGCGCGCGGCGAACGCCGGCGCGTGCGCTCGGACTGGATGGAAGTCGAGCGCGAGCGCGGCATCTCGGTGTCTTCGGCGGTGATGACCTTCGAGCACGAAGGGCTGACCTTCAACCTGCTGGACACGCCCGGGCACCAGGACTTCAGCGAGGATACCTATCGCACGCTGACCGCCGTCGACAGCGCGGTCATGGTGCTGGACGCCGCGCGCGGTATCGAGGCGCAAACCCTGAAGCTCTTCGAGGTGTGCCGGCTCCGCGACGTGCCGATCATCACCTTCATCAACAAGCTCGACCGCGAGGCGCGCGAGCCCTTCGATCTCCTGGACGAGATCGAGCGCACGCTGGCATTGGACGCGACACCCGCAAGCTGGCCCATCGGCATGGGGCGCGACTTCCTCGGGACCTACGACCTTTTCGATGATGCGCTGCTGTTGTTCGAGCGCGGCGCGGGCGAGCGCGTGACCGAGCCCGTGCGCTGCCAGGGGCTCGATGATCCGAAACTCGCCGATTTGCTTCCGGCGCATGCGCTCGCGAAGCTCCGCGAGGACATCGAGATGGCGCGCGGTCTCTGCAAACCCTTCGATCTCAAATCGTACCGCGAGGGCCATTTGACGCCCGTCTACTTCGGCAGCGCGCTCAACAATTTCGGCGTGCGCGAACTGTTGCGCGGCATCGCCGAGCTCGCACCGTCGCCGCGCCCGCAACCGGCGGAGCCGAAGCCGATCGACCCCGACGAACCCAAGGTCAACGGCTTCGTCTTCAAGGTCCAGGCCAACATCGATCCCCAGCACCGCGACCGCGTGGCGTTCCTGCGCCTTTGCTCCGGGCGCTTCCGGCGCGGCATGAAGCTGCGGCACGGGCGCAGCGGACGCCTGATGGCGATCCAGAACCCCGTGTTCTTCCTGGCGCGCGAGCGCAACCTCGCCGAGGAAGCTTGGCCCGGCGACATCATCGGCATTCCCAATCATGGCACGCTACGGATCGGCGATACCCTGACCGAGGGGGATGCGATCCGCGTCACCGGCATCCCCAATTTCGCGCCCGAGATCCTCCGCCGCGTGCGGCTCGAGGACCCGCTCAAATCGAAGCATCTGGCACGCGCGCTGGAACAGCTCGCCGAGGAGGGTGTTACCCGCATCTTCAAGCCGCGCGCGGGCGGCGACTGGATCGTGGGCGTGGTGGGGCCGCTCCAGCTCGACGTGCTGACGGCGCGCATCCAAGCCGAGTACAACCTCGCCGTCCGCATCGAAGGAGCGCCGTTCGTAACGGCACGCTGGGTTGCGTCTGACGAGCACGCCGAACTCGAGCGCTTCCTCGACGCGAACCCCTCGACCGTGGCGGAGGATCACGACGGCGTTCCGGTCTACCTCGCACGCAACAACTGGGACCTCGAGACCACCATGCGCGAGTGGCCGAAGCTCCGCTTCACGGCGACTCGCGAGCATAGCTGAGGTTGTAGCGGTGCTGCTCTCCGTCCTCGACCAATCACCGGTGCGCCAGGGCGGCAGCGCCGCCGATGCGCTCAACGAGACGATCCAACTGGCGCAGTGGGCGGAGCGCTGGGGCTACCATCGCTATTGGCTCGCCGAGCATCACGCGACCGAAGGGCTTGCGGGCTCGGCGCCGGAGATCATGGTGGCGCGGGTCGCGGCCGCCACCTCCTCGATCCGCGTGGGTTCGGGTGGGGTGATGCTGAGCCATTACAGTCCGCTCAAGATCGCCGAGACCTTCCGCGTGTTGGAGACACTCTATCCCGGCCGGATCGACCTCGGTATCGGACGCGCTCCTGGCAGCGATCAACTGACGGCGCGCGCCTTGCAAGCGGGTCCCGGCGCGCTCTCGGTCGAGTACTTCCCGAGCCAAGTGCGCGATCTCATGGGCTATCTGGGCGACGGGCTTCCGGCCGAGCACCCCTACGCGCGCATCAGGGTGACGCCCGAGCCCGCCGGCCGACCCGAGTTTTGGCTCCTGGGTTCGAGCGATCAAAGCGCCATGGTGGCCGCCTATTTCGGCGCCGCGTTCTCCTTCGCGCATTTCATTTCCGGCGAAGGCGGCCCCGCGGTGATGGAGATGTACCGCCGCGAGTTCCGGCCTTCGCGGCATCTGGCTGCGCCGCTCGGCAGCATCGGCGTCTTCGTGCTCTGCGCCGATACGCAAGAGGAAGCCGAGCGCTTGACGCAAAGCCGCGATCTCTGGCGACTGCGCCTCGACCAGGGGCATCTGGGCCCCGTGCCCAGCATCGAGGAGGCCGCCGCTTATGCCTATAGCCGCGAGGAGCGGCTGCGCATCGCCTTCAACCGCCAGCGCATGGTGATCGGCACACCTGCACAGGCCAAGGAACGCCTCACCGAATTGGCGGCGACGTTCGGCGTCGAGGAGGTCGTGGCGGTCACTATCTGCTACGATTTCAAGGCGCGGCTCAGGAGCTACGAGCTGCTGGCCGAGGCTTTCGGTCTGTCCGCAAAGCGGTGAGCGCGTGGTTGCGAGGTAACGGCACACAATCCCGCGGAGCGCAATCGTTAGCCGATGTCTCTTGCCGATCCGTGTCGACCTGCGTTCATCGGCGTTGATCCGAGTAGCCGTTGGATCACCTAGCGGCAGGTCTACTCGATCACCTCGTCGGCGCGGATGAGCAATGACTCCGGGATAATGAGCCCGATCGATTTCGCCGTTTTCAGGTTGATGGCAAAGCGGAACAGCGTCGGTTGCTCGAATGGCAATTCCGCGGGTTTCGCTCCCCTGAGAATCCGATCCACGAGAGCCGCCACACGGGCGAAGCTCTCATCGGAATCGGGGCCGTAAGACATCAGGCCGCCGTCTCGCACGAGGCTGTCGAATTCATAAATGGCGGGTAGTCGATGCTCGGCCGCGAAATCGAACACGCGCTTGCGATTGAGAACGGTCAGGGAGTCCGCCACCATGAGAATGGCGTCCGGCATGTCGCGGATCATGGCGGCGAACGCGCCATCGAAATCGTTGGGCTCGCGCACGCCGAGAGGCTGCACCTCAATGCCCAGCGCGCGGGCGCCGGCCTCAAGCGCTCGATACCGCAGGGTCATGCCGAGATCATCAGCGTTCCAAAGCACGGCCACCCCGCGCAAACCCGGCGCGACCTCCTTGAGCAGCTCCAGGCGCTTGGGCGTGACCTCGACCGACACGTCCGAAATACCCGTGACGTGGCCGCCCGGTCGCGCCAAACCGGCAACCAATCCGGTGCCGACGGGATCGCCAGCATTGATCGCCACCACCGGTAGGATCGTGCCCTCCTTGGCAACGCGTGCCGCCGGGTACCCGAAGGTCACAATGACATCGGGCTTGCTTTCAACCAGGTCGGCGAGAAGCTGCGGCAAGCGGTCCAGTTGACCATCCGCTCCGCGGCGCTCGAACGTCAAATTTTTGTTCTGCACATATCCGAGCGTGGCGAGCCCGCGGACGAACGAGGCTCCTTGCGGACTGCCGTCGCTGATCGCCGCGCTGCCGCTGAACAGCCCGATTCGATAAACCTTCGCGGGACTCTGGGCGAATGTGGCAAACGACCCAGTTGCCACGGCGCCGCCCAGAAGCGCGATCAATTGGCGTCGCCTCATTGCATGCCTCCCGCGTTCCGAAAACAGTGTACGCGCACGCTCAGGCGCTCAAATCACACCCTCGCGATCAGTGCATGGAAGGCTGCGCATCGCACCGGGAACGCCGACCCTCGACGCCAGCGTACTCATTCCAAATCTTCGGAGCTGAGGCCCTTGATGTCGAACGAAGAATTGCGGCCGAGCCGGCGGTCGAGCCACGCGAACACCAGTATGCCGTAGAGCGGCAGGACCAGGGCGAGCGCCACGACCGAATAGATCAGCGCCTCCAGGCGAATGACCTCGATCGGGGCGGTGATCTCGTCCACGGGAACCACGATGCCGAGGAAGTCAGTGCCGCCGAACTGCTGCGCAATCGGGACTACTTCCGCGATGTAGGAGTGCCCGTTGACCTCGAGCGGAATCGTCCGCTCGTAGCCGAGCTTCTTCGATCCCTCGAAAACCGCGGCAACCACGGGATCTTTGAGGTCGGCGACGGTCGTCGGCACCAGGGCCGAGGTCTGTGGGTCCTTCACGGTGCGATTGATCTTGCTCTCGTCCGGGTATGCTACGATCTCGCCTTGGCTGTTGAAAATGAAAGCCTTGCTCGTATCCGTGATTTTCTTCTGGGAAAGAAAATTTGCGACTTCGCGTATGGCAAGGTCGGCGCCGAAGACGCCGGGGTTCGACCCCTGCAAGCGCCGCGAGATCGTGATGCCGATATCTTGGCTTGAGGCAAAGACATAGGGATCGCTGCGATGGACGTTGTCGTCCCCTTGTGCGAGGCGATACCACTCGCGCACGCGCGGGTCGTAGCCGGCTTCAGTGGGGGGCCGCTGCTCGATAATGTTGCCGCCGCCGTCGAGGAAGGACCACGCCGCGCGGCGAACACCGCTGTCGTCGCTGCGAATGACCTCGTGCGCGAAGGCCGCGTTGTCGGGTGCCCCCAGGGTCTGGCGCTCGACGGCGCGGTCCTCGCCGCCAACGCGCGTCACCAGATCGAAATCGCCGTTATCGTAGCCCACATACAGCGACAGGAGGTGCGGATACCGCTTGAGGCCGGTCATTTCCATGGCGAGCCGCTCATTCCCCGCGGCCCTCTCGGTTATGCCCGGAACGCGCGACGCCAAGGCGACGATCGCGAGCACCGGCTCATAAAACAATTCCACCTGGTGGACGATGTCACTGGCACTCTCCGTCAGGAGCCTCTGGCCCTCGAGCACCGAGAGCGCCGCGGTTTTTTTGAAGTTGTACCAGACGATGCCGCAGACTAAGGCTACAACGATGATGATGAGCAGGCCGGCGGTCGCGACCTGCGCTCGCATCGACAGCGGCCGTTCGGACTTGGACTGCGCCATTTCTTGACCTCCCCTGGCAGTAGTAGCCTCGCGCCCGAGGCGGCCTTGGGTCGTCTATCGCTCGTCAGAACACAGTATTCCAGAGCACGGCGTTGAGCGCATTATATTCAAGAGCGCCGCGATTCTATGACGGCGGATGACGGAGCGTGGATGGAGTGGGGGTTGCAGGCGGGGGGACCAGGGGGCGAGGCCGAAGACCGGGTTGGCGGCGGGCCGCCCGTGCTCGATTTCGTGGACGTTGAGCACGAATTTCCGGCGCCGCGCGGCACGGGCCGGCTGCGCGTCCTTGACGGTGTCTCGTTCCAGCTTCGGCGCAGCCAATTCACGGCGGTGGTGGGGCCCAGCGGCTGCGGTAAGAGCACGTTGCTGCAGATGGCCGCGGGATTGCTGTTCCCGACGCGAGGCTCGGTCCACCACCGGGGCGTGCCGATCGCTGCGCTCAATCGCGAGATGGGACTGGTGCCGCAGCAGGCGCAGCTCTTGCCCTGGAAGACGCTGCGCGAGAATGTCGAGCTGCCGTTGGTGCTGCGACGGACGGCACCTCCGGAGCGCGCGCGGCGGGTTGCCGACATGCTCGCGGCGGTCGGACTCACGGGATTTGAGGAGCACTATCCCTACCAGCTCTCGGGCGGCATGCAGAAGCGGGCCTCGATCGCGCGAACGCTGATCTACGGACCCGAAGCGGTGCTAATGGACGAGCCATTCGGCGCACTCGACGCGCAGACCCGCATGGTCATGCAGAACGATCTGCAACAGCTCCGCGAGCGCGATGGCACCACCATCTTGTTCGTTACGCACGATCTCGCGGAGGCGATCCTGCTCGCCGACAACGTCGTGCTGCTGAGCCGCGCGCCGACGCGGCTCAAGGCGAATTTGCCGATCCCGCTTGCGCGTCCGCGCAACGTATTTCAGCCCTACCACAACCCCGGTTTCGCCGAGATCTACGATCGCGTCTGGTCGATCTTCCAGTCCGAGATCGTGCCTGAGACGACGCCGGTTGCATGACGCGAAGACGCGCCCTCGATCGTCTTTTCGCGCTCGCGCCGGGGATCGCGTTGCTGCTGTTCTGGCAATGGGCGTCCGGCCGCGTCATCCGGGAGATTTATGTGAGCCGGCCGAGCGACATCGCCGTGCGCCTCTATGAAGCCTTCGCCAGCGGCGAAATCCTGCCGGACCTTGCGATCACGGCGCAGGAGCTGGTGCTGGGCTATGCGATCGGCGTCGTGTTGGGCATCGCCGCAGGATACCCGCTCGGGCGATCGGCACGGATCGCCGCGATATTCGAACCTTATGTGATGGCATTCTATGGCGTACCGAAAATCGCGCTCGCGCCGCTTTTCATTATCTGGTTCGGGATCGGTCTCTGGTCCAAGGTGGCGCTTGCCGCGACCATGGTTTTCTTCCTGGTTTTCTACAACGTCTATATGGGCGTGCGTGAAGTCGATCGCGGCCTCGTCAATCTGACTTTGCTGATGGGCGCCAGCGAAAGCCAGCTTACCCGCCACATTTACCTGCCGGCCGCGGCGCCGTTCGTCATCATGGGAATGCGCATGGCGATCCCGTACAGCGTGATCGGCGTGATCGTCGGCGAATTCACGTCGTCGGTGAGAGGTTTGGGCCTCTTCATCAGCCAGGCCTCCGCCAACTATGATCCGGCCGGTGTCTTCGCGGGAATTGCGATCCTCCTCGCCTTCGTGTTTCTCGCCAACGCGGGCGCCACGCGACTGGAGCGGCGGCTCTTGCGCTGGAAGCCTGACAGAGCACATTTTGACGCAATATCAGATGGTTGATGTTTCGATTGTCCGACGCCGTTGATCGTCGGCAAATATGAAACCCGAGCCCCGGTCCTACTCGCACTGAAGCCACCGATGCGGTGGGCGAAGGTGTTGAGCAATTGTGGCGGCTCAGGCACCAGCCGGGCGTCCAACGACAGCCCATGAAAAGGGAGCCAAACCCGCCGACCTGCCGGTGCAGGCGCCAATCAGCAGTCGCGCGCTCCACTCCCAACGTGTCAAAGCCAGCCAATCCATGAGTATAGTAACAAGTCTGCTGCACACGGGTGTGCCGAACGATCAGTAACGTTAATTGACGTCGAAATTGCTTACAAAATTCGCTTTTCTCGACAATTTGCTGACGCCATTATTATTGATTCCCATGACTTCCCACTTTGGTTCGAATTTTGCTTGGGTTCCAGATGAGAAGTTGACGTCGTAGCCGAGCGTCTGCAGCGACGGTGAAGAACATGCATCAGGAATTGGTGAACGTCGGCACCGGCACGAGTAACTCTATACCGCGCCATCGAACCGATTCATTTGGCTCGGCGTGGGTCAGGTCGGTCGAAATGCCTCTTGACCGGGATGGCCCCGTGACGGTGCCCTTTGATCGGCCGCCGGCAGATTTCGTCGAGCGGCCGATCTATGAGCTGTTTGAAATGATTGCTGCGCGGAATGCTCCCGCGTTTGCCCTCTCGGACAACGAACAGACGCGAACCTACGCCGAGGTCAGGTCTGCAGTTCGGCTGCTGGCCAGCGAGATCGCGATGCGAACCGCTACGGGCGAGGCCGTCGCGGTGCTTCTTCCAAACGTTCCCGAAAGCATCGTCGGCATTCTGGCCTGCCTTGCTGTGGGACGTTGCTGCCTTGTGCTGAATGCAGATCATCCCGCGGACCGCAACGATGCAATTTTGCGGGACGCTGATGTTCGCGCCGTGATCATAAGAGATCATACATGCGCTGAAGCTTCTCTCGTCCCGAAAAATGTAGCGCGGATCGTCATGCCGGGCTTCGACGGCGCAGAAACGGGCACTACCGAACCGTCGTGCTGTTTCACTCCGGCTCGGCCCGACGAACCCGCAATCGTGCTTTACACGTCCGGGAGCACCGGACAACCCAAAGGTATTGTTCTCTCACAGTCCACGATTCTTTCCCGCGTGCGCAACAACATCGTATCCATGCATCTCAATCGCAACGATCGTTTTCTATCGCTAGGCGCCCTCGGCACCACTGCAGGCCTCGTTGCCAGCATGGCGGCCCTGCTCGGTGGCTCGATGCAGTTCGTCATGTCGGCGACGTCGTCGGGTGCAACCTGTCTTCTCTCGCTGATCCGTGACGAGCGCGTAACGATCCTTTGGGGCATACCAGCATTGTTGCGGCTGCTTTTCGAGGTCGACGGCGCATGCAAGGCTCTTGTGAGCCTTCGCATAGTGCGAACGTTTGGTGACCGGCTGTTAAACACCGACCTCAAGCAATGGCGCTCTGTCCTTCCCCGCTGTTGTCACGTCGCAATTACCTATGGTCAGACGGAGGTGACTGCTGCCCAGTGGTTTGTTCCGGCCGACTTTACGAGCAATGAAGCTTCGTTGCCGACGGGCTATGTTTTGCCAGAACATCAGTTCGCGATTGTCGATGAGAACGGCGGTCCTGTCGACGAGGGCGAGATTGGTGAACTCGTCCTCCGGAGCCGGTTCGTCGCGCTCGGTACATGGGAACGTGGGCGGTGTGCCGTGGGGCGATCGCGGCCAGATCCATATGACCCGCGGCTGCGTATTCTTCCGACAGGAGATTTGGTGCGTCTCCGTCGGGATAATCTGCTGCAAGTTGTTGGGCGACGCGACCGACAAGTGAAAATCCTCGGTCACCGAGTTGAACCCGCCGAGATCGAAGCCATCTTGCGTGGCTGTCCCGGGGTTTCGGAAGCAGTGGTGTTGGCGCAACGCATCGGCGAGCATGCCCGGCTTCTCGCTTTCGTCGTGTCGGCGCGGGGTGGCGAACTTGTCGCATCGCTGCGCGTCCGGCTGAACTCGACCTTACCGGCTCACATGCGGCCGTCGAGGATCATCCTGGTCGATACCATGCCGTTGCTGTCTGGCGGCAAGGTCGATGCACAAGCGCTGCTGAAGTTTGCCGCGGCGGACGGTTCACTTTGGCTCAGCCCGAAGCCGGTGCCTTTGGACTGCAACGGGCCGACTGAAGTGCCGCATGATCCGTTGCCGGCAAACTGGTGTGCCCAGCCGGTCATGGCGATCTTCGAGCCCATTGCTTCTAGGCAACCCGACGCGCCCGCGGTGATCGATCCGGCCTGCACCTTGACGTATGGGCAGGTCTTTGCCGCCGCGAGCGCTCTCGCCCAGCGCATTGACGTGGCAATTGCCGGCGATGGCGCCATCGGGATCTTGCTCCCGAACTCGGCCTGGTATGTCGTCGCCGTGCTCGCCTGCCTCACGGCTCGACGGCCCTGTGTCTTGCTCGACAGTCATTTCCCGGCCGAACGGAACACCGCCATCATGCGCGCCGCACGATTGGCCGGCGTAATCACGGATGACGACCCTCAGAGTGCGGCCTTGGTGCCGAACGAAGTGAAGCGCATTCGGGTGACGGCCGCGATGGATGCATCGGTGCCAAAACCTCTCGCATTTCGTTCGGACGACCCGGACCGCCCAGCTTTCATCATCTACACCTCGGGCAGCACCGGCGAGCCCAAGGGTTTGGTCCGGAGCCAGCGGACCATCCTGTGGCGTGTCGGTCAATCGATCGACAGCAAGCACTTAAATCCCGGCGACAGGTTTCTCTCGCTGGTTTCGCCTTGCACCTTCGCCGGACTCATGGACGGTCTCTCGGCACTGTTGTCCGGGGCGGCATTACTCAAGATCGATCTTCGGCGGATCGGGTTGCGCGAAGCGCTGCAGTTTGCTCGCGGTCATAGGGCAACGATGTTAGCCGGTTTCCCTGCCATTCTGCGTGCGTTGACTGAGTTGCCCGAAGCTGCGCAGTCGCTTGCAACGTTGCGGCTCATCCGTACCGGCGGTGACGCCTTGTCGCGCGCCGACTATGAATTGATCAGAAGCCGGGTACCAGTCGACTGTCATTTCTTCAGCGTCTACGGCACTACCGAGGCAGGAGCCATGTTGGCATGGTTCATCACTCCAAATGCGGGACCTGCGGGAGCGCGCATGCCAGGCGGTTATCCGCTCCCTGGCTATCGGCTGGCAGTCCTCGATGAGGACGGCGAACCCGTGCCGCCCGGAGCTGTCGGCGAATTGGTGGTCAGCGGCGAATATACGGCGCTCGGGGAATGGCGGGATGGCCGGTGTGTGCCAGGGCGGCTGCCCCCGGACCCGGACGATCCGTCACGCCGTGTCCTGCACACTGGCGACCTCGTGCAAATGCGTCCTGACGGATTGTTTGTGCTGCTCGGGCGGCGCGACCGGCAGATCAAGATTGGTGGCTTGCGAGTCGAGCCTGCCGAAATCGAAGCCGTCTTGCGCGGCTGTTCCGAGGTTTCCGAAGCGGTGGTGCTGGCGCAAAGCAGCGGCGAGCGTACCCGGCTTCTCGCTTTCGTCGCGCCGTCGCGGGGTAGCGGCGCGGGTCTCGTCGACTCGCTCCGCGCCCGGATGAACTCGACCTTACCGACTCACATGCGCCCGTCCCGAATCATTCTGGTCGATACGATCCCGCTGTTGCCTGGCGGCAAGGTCAATGCGCAGGCGCTCCTGAAAATTGCTGAGACGGACAGCTCAGTTTGGCTTCGTCCGAAGCCAGTACCTCTGGACCACAACGGCCCCACCGGTGTGCCGCACGATCCATTGCCGCCAAACTGGTGCGCCCGACCGGTGATGGCGCTTTTCGAGGGCATCGCTCGTACACAGCCCGAAGCACCCGCGGTAATCGATCCGGTCTGCACCTTGACTTACGGGCAAGTCTTCGCTGCCGCGAACACCCTCGCCCGGCGCATTGACGCAACAATTGCCGGCGATGGCGCGATCGGGATCTTGCTCCCGAACTCATCCTGGTATGTCGTCGCGATGCTGGCCTGCCTCATGGCTCGACGGCCCTGTGTCTTGCTCGACAGTCATTTCCCGCCCGAACGGAACACGGCCATCATTCAAGCCGCGCGATTGGTCGGCGTGATCACCGATGACGACGCACGGAATGCGGCAATGGTGCCGGACGGAGTGAAGCGGATATTCATGATGACCGCGACGGATGCGACGGAGCTGGAACCGCTCGCATTTCATCCGGATGATCCCGACCGCCCGGCTTTTATTAACTACACATCGGGCAGCACCGGGCAACCCAAGGGATTGGCCCAAAGCCAACGAACGATATTGTGGCGCGTTGGTCAGCTGATTGACTGCATGCACCTAAATCCCGGTGACCGACTTCTCTCACTCGCCTCGCCGTGCGCAATAGACGGACCACTCGACAGCCTTGTCGCGCTGCTGTCGGGGTCGACTTTGCTCAAAATCGATCTGCGGCGGAACGGGCTGCGCGAAGCGCTGGACTTTGCTCGTGATCAGCGGTCGAGCATCTTCCTCGGCTTGCCCGGGGTCCTGCGCGCATTGGCCGAATTGCCTGAAGCTAGCAAGGCACTCGCAACCCTGCGCGTTGTCCGAACCGCCGGCGATGCCTTGTCGCGTGCCGACTATGAATTCATCAGAAGCCGGCTACCGGTTGGCTGTCACCTCCTCAGTGTCTACGGCGCTACCGAGGCGGCAGGCATGTTGGCATGGTTCATCACTCCTGATGCCGCGCCTGAGGGAGCGCGCATGCCGGGCGGCTATCCGCTCCCTGGCTATCGGCTGGCGGTTCTCGATGAGGATGGCAGACCCGTGCCGCCCGGGGCCGTCGGCGAATTGGTCGTCAGCGGCGAATATACGGCGCTCGGGGAATGGCGGGACGGCCGGTGCGTGCCAGGGCGGCTGCCTCCGGACCCGGATGATCCGTCACGCCGCATCTTACACACCGGCGACCTTGTGCAGGTGCGTCCTGATGGATTGTTTATCCTGCTAGGGCGGCGAGACCGGCAGATCAAGATTGGCGGCCACCGAGTGGAGCCTGCTGAGATCGAAGCCGTTTTGCTCCGTTCGTCCGGGGTCTCAAAGGCGGTGGTACTGGCGGCCCGCAAGGGTATAAACATCCAGCTTCTCGCCTTTGTGGTGCCGGCGCAGGTCAGCGATGTCGGACTCATCGAATCATTGAGCGCCCAGCTGCGCTCGTCCTTGCCGATTCACATGCGGCCGGCAAGGATCATCCCGGTCGATACCATGCCGTTGCTGCCCGGCGGCAAGGTCGATGCACAAGCGCTGCTGAAACTTGCCGAGGCGGAGGTCGAGCGAGCGTCGATCGAACCACCTGCGCCGGCGAGCGCGACTGCCGATTCCAGGCGCGCCGTGGCGACCGCATGGCGCCGCGTTCTCGGGTCGGTGCCGAAGCCCGGCATCACGTTTCTCGATATGGCGGGTGACTCTCTACGGCTGATGGAGTTGGTCTGCGCCCTGGAAGGCCTCACGGGGCGGGAGTTGCCGCTGGATATATTTAACGCGGAGACGACCGCCGCACAGATGGCGCTGGCGCTGGACTCCGTGTTGCGCGATCCCGCGACGCCGTCGCGCCACAAAGTGTTTCTGCTGCCGGGTGCGCGCGGCGATACGCCTGGACTCTCGGGGTTGCGTACCGATTGCCCGCCCGAGGTCGCCATGCAGATGGTCACCTATCCAAACTGGCGCGAAATGCTGCAGGCGAGCATAACGCTGGAAGGCATTGCCGAAAACGCCTTGGGTCAAATCCGTACCATGTCGCCCGAGGGACCGATCTGCCTTGTTGGCTATTCGTTCGGCGTCCACGTAGCCTTTGCCATAGCATCCGCGCTGGAAAGTGAGGGGCGTCAGGTCGCTCAAATGGTATCGATCGACATGCCTCCGCCAAACAGATGCGATCGCCGCACGCCTGCTTGGTCGGCGCACACGGTCACTCGCGAAATATGGTGGGAAATTGACCGCTTGCGCCGTGCCGCGCGGCAAGGAATGGCGGCCGAGCGCATGGGTATGATCGTCGCCACCTTCGCCGCGCAATTGGTCCGTCGTTCGGTCCTCCGGGCGATTGCGACGTCACGAGCGACAACCGGTCTGTCCCGGTATTTCGGTGATTTCGGCTACTGGACCAAGCATCACATGGGACAAGAATTCCGTCTGCAAGCCAACCGTGAATGGGCGCTTCGATGGCGCGCATCGGCCAAGCGATTGCGAGCGCCACTTCTTCTGATCCGCAGCGCGGAGCATAGAGAGGAAGTACCCGAAGACCTGGGATGGGGCGAACTCGCGGAGCAGGTCCGTGTCGTGCATGTGCCGGGCACGCACATCAGCATGCTTTCAGCGGCTCACCGCAAAGCCGTTTCGGGTGCTGTAAGCGCTGCTTTGACACAAGCATTGTCGGCGCCTGACTGGGCCTCCAATCGCATTTCCGGTGGCCTTGGTTGATGCTTTTCGGAACCTGGGCGATCTCAGCGCAGCAGAAGCGCGGACGCCGCCGTTTCACTTTCGATTGTCATTGTCACACGAAAGCATTCACCCCGATCCAGGGTCGCCTGGGGAATGTCGCCCGAGATCGGTATAATTTTGGATGGTAGAGCCATGACTTGGATAGAAGTGCCGATCCGACCGTCACGGCGTCGTGTGCTGGTGTTTTCAATCGCGTTCCTGGCGGCGGCGGCGGCAAGCCTCAGTTACGTCTACACGCGTCCGGCCGAGTACCGCGCCGCGGCGCGACTCCAGATTACGCCCGCCTCGGCGCCGGCGTTGGTGGTGAGCGACGCCACGAGGCCCGCGGAGCAAGCCGTCCCGTATGACACCGCCTCCTTCCTCACCGAAGTGCAGGTCCTGACCAGTCGCCCGCTGCTCGGCGACGTGGTGGAACGCTTGCGCAGCAGCGGCGAACTTCCCGATCTCGGCGCCGATCCCATCGCCGGCGCACAACACATGTTGAGCGCCGAACCGGTCGCGGGCACGCAAGTCGTCGTACTGACCGCAGAGGGCACAGACCGCCCGTTTCTCCCCCGCCTCGTCAACGCAGTGACCGAAGCCTACCGCCAGCGTATCGCTGAGACTTACAAGGAAAGCGCTGCGAGCGCCGTGGCGGGCCTAATCGACGAGGAGAAATCCCTGGCGCAGGACGTAACGGCGAAGCAAGCGGCACTCGAACAGTATCGTAAACGCTATGATATCGTATCGCTCGAACGCGACGAGAACGAGGTCCTCGGCAAGCTCAACGGCCTCAACACCGCCTACACGGCTGCGAATACCAAGCTGTCCGCCGCCGCGGGCGATCTGGAGGCGGCTCGGAAGGCGGCCGCCGAGGGCGTAGGGGCGGCGAGCGCCAAGGACGATCCAACTTTGGCGGATCTCGAAAAGCGCGCGTCCCTGATGCGCGAGCAGCTACAGGAGCTGCAGCGCAATTTCACGCCGGCTTATCTCGCCCTGGATCCCAACGCCAAGGCGCTGCAGGCCCGGCTCGCGGACTTGGATAAACAGATCGCGGAGAGGCGCGTCACCAGTCGGCGAGCATCCCTAGCGACGGCGGAAGAAGCCTATGCGAGCGCCAAGGTCTCGGTCGATGAGCTCACGCGCCAGATCGCCGAGAATCAGCACGAGGCCCAGGACTTTGCGACCCATCTCAGCGCCTACAAAGCGATGCAACAAGACCTCGACCATGTCGAGGCGTTGCATCGCAACGCGCTGGACCGCCTGACGCAGCTTCAGGCGACGACGCGCCAGCGCGCCCCCCAGGTAGAGATTCTCGAGCCAGCGGCGGCACCGCACGCACCGTGGCGGCCGGACTATCAGACCGATGCCATCGCCAGCCTCGCCGGTTCGCTGGTCTTCGGCCTCTTTGCCGTGTTGTTCGGCGAATTCATAGCCGGCCCTACGCCTTCACCGGGGATGACGGTTCGCCACACCTGGGTCCCGTCTGCACTCGGGTCTGCTGGGTTGGGACCACCCGAGCCGGCCTTGGCGGCGCTACCCCGGCAGCGCGAGTTGGCGGCACCGTCCCATTTGGTCGAGTTGCCGGCGCCGGACCTGCGCGAGCTTGTCGACACCGAAATAGCCGCAATGATCTCCGCCGGCGAAGACGCGCGGATCGCATGCGTTGGGCTGCTCATGGGATTGACCGCGGACGAACTGGTTTCCCTGCGGTGGGACGCAGTCGATCTTGGTGGAAACATCATTCGGGTTCCCGGAACCTCGGCCCGTAGATTCGCACTCGAGGAACCGCTTCGCGGACTCATGGTCGCGCGCGCCAAAACGCTCACTGGGCCAGAGGCTGCCGGAACGCTGTTTCGCGACGGCACCGGTGCGCCCCTCGAGGTCGACGAAGTGGCGAGATTGGTGCTTTATGCGGCTTACGACGCCAGGCTCGAGCGCCCGCACGAAATCACACCTGCGGTACTGCGCCATACTTACCTTGCGTTCCTCCTGCGCCAAGGTATGCGCATGAGCGACATCACTCGGATTGCGGGTCAAATTCCGCATTCCGACCTCGTCGCCTACGCGCAAATCGCGCGCTCGAGCGTCCAGATTCCGTTCGAGCAAATTGAGCGAATCCTGCCGGCGTTGCGCGGAGCGGCGTGACAGCCCGGTCGAGCACAGGAGGGGCACCCGCGGGACTCAATCATTCGAATTGCCCGCTTGATCGCCGAAAGCCCCATTAGTTTGCTTGCCCTTGACGATCGACAGCGGGCCACGAGACGTACGCAAACACCCAGAGCGCTATCACGCCGGCCACCGGGATAAACCAGAGCACGACCCACATCCCGCTGCGGCCAGTGCGTCGCACGATTCTGGCGCCGGGCCAAGCCACAGCGAACACGGCCAACACGATGAGTATGTAGTCGATGAGCGGCAGCGATTGCATGGTTTCCATGGCGGAGCCCTCCGGCCTGCCTGTGAGCGCTGGGGCACCGTATCACGGCCCACGGCCGGGCGGCTCAGGGTGTGCCGTTACCAGTCGACGGGCGGTTGGGTCGCACGATGACTTTGAAGGCCGGGTAGGGTAAATTGCCGTACAGGTTAGGCAACAGCACTATTGCTCGAGTCGTTGGGTTGTTGCGCTGGCGAGTTCAATAGTATCGTTTTGAAAAGAGCGTGGTTTTTGTGCGCTCCAATCTGCAAATGGCGCGCATCGAGGCGGCGGTGGTGGTTCCCTGCGCGGATGGCCTGTCGTATGTGACCGTTCTAGTCCTGCTCGCGATACTCACCAGCTTCTGATCGGGGAGTTCATGCAGCTTCTCCATACCGCTCGTGGGGCACTTTGGATCACTATTTATCTGCTGTTCATCCTTACCCCGCTGTTCGCGCTCCTGCTCGGCTCGCATTCTCCGGCGCGGGATTTCTGGACCGAGTTCTCGGTGGCGATCGGCTATTCTGGCCTGGCTATAATGGGTCTCCAGTTCGGCCTCACGGCACGCTTTCGCTATGTCACCGAGCCGTGGGGTGAGGACGTCATTTATCACTTTCACCGCCAAATCTCGCTGGTAGGCGTCGGCCTGGTCGTAGCGCACCCCGCCATCCTGTTCGCTGTGCAACCGGAATTGCTTGCGCCGACGAATTTCATCGGGGCACCGCTGAGTGCCTATTTCGCTCTGCTGTCGATTTTTTCGGTGATCGCGCTGGTCGTGATGGCCCTTTGGCGCACACAGCTAAATATCAGGTATGAGACGTGGCACCTCAGCCACGTAGTACTCGCGGTCGCCGCTATCTCTGCAGGGCTCCTCCACATGGTAGGGTCGGGCTTCTACCTCACCGACCCCTGGAAACGAGCGATGTGGATTGGTCTCACGATCTTCTGGGTTGGATTGCTGCTCTATGTACGCATGGTCAAGCCGCTGTTCATGCTCCGCCGGCCATATCGCGTCGCGGAAGTGCGCGGGGAACGCGGCGATACATGGTCTTTGGTGATGGAGCCGGTTGGCCATCCTGGCTTCCGATTCAAACCTGGTCAGTTCGGCTGGCTGACCTTACGGGGGAGCCCATTCAAGATCACCGGCCATCCCTTCTCGTTCTCATCCAGTGCCGCCGTCACGGATGGGCGCGTCGAAATGACGATCAAAAACCTAGGCGACTTCACGAGCCAGATTCGCACCATTCCAGTCGGGGAACGCGTCTACCTAGATGGCCCATACGGCGCGTTTACCTTAGGCAACCCGGCGGATATGCACGTTTTGATCGCGGGCGGCATCGGGATCACGCCGATGATCAGCATGATCCGCACGCTCGCCGATCGCGGCGATCGGCGACCGGTAATCCTGCTCTACGGAAGCAAAGACTGGGAATCGGTCACCTTCCGCGAGCAGTTGGAGGAGCTGAAAACCCGACTCTATTTGACGATTATCCACGTGCTTTCCGATCCGCCCGCTGGTTGGACGGGCGAGCAAGGCTATATCGGCGCTGAAGTGTTCAAGCGTCACCTGGCGAAACCATATGCCGACCACGAGTACTTCATCTGCGGTCCCGACGTGATGATGGATGCGATCGAGAAGACGCTAAGCGACCTGGAAGTGCCGCTTTCGAAGTACCATTCCGAGCGCTACAGCTTTGTATAGCATCTAGGGAGACTTCATTGCGCCGCTTGTTTGCCGACCGATTGGTTATTTTCACCGGCCTGGTTGTTATCCTGACGTCGCTGCTCTTCGCGCTCTCGCGAATAGCCGGGTAGGTGAAGGCGAAAATCGACATTGCTGATCCCGGCTGACACCTCACCCGTGTCGGCGACGCGCAGTGTCCGACTTTCCGAGGTTTGTGATGGGCGCTTACCTTTTCGAACTGCTCGGTATCTTCTTCGCGTTGAGCTTGCTCATCTTCCTTGCTCTTCGGGGCTTCACCTTGCTTTTGGCGGCACCCGGAGCTGCGATCGTTGCCGCCGCCTTTTCGGGAGAGCCGCTGCTCGCCAAGTGGACGCTGACCTTCATGCAGGGTACGGGAGGTTTCATTATAAATTTCTTCCCGCTGTTCTTGCTTGGCGGCGTGTTTGGCAAGTTGATGAACGATTGCGGTGCCGCACTTTCAATCGCCCGCGGAATAACGGAAAGGCTTGGGGAGGCGCGTGCGATCGTGGCGGTGGTACTCGCCTGTGCAGTGCTCACCTATGGCGGTGTCAGCCTCTTTGTTGTGGCCTTCGCCGTCTTCCCCGTGGCTGACGCGCTGTTCCGGCAGGCGGCGGTTCCGCATCGGCTGATCCCACCGGCCATCGCGCTTGGTGCATTCACATTCACGATGACGGCCTTGCCGGGCACTCCGGCCATCCAGAACGCCATCCCGATGGCATTTTTCAACACGAGCCTGTTTGCGGCGCCGATGCTCGGCATCCTGGCATCAGTGATCATCCTCGGCTTTGGCCTATGGTGGCTGCGGCTTGTGGAATCCCAAGCTCGGAACGCCGGCGAAGGCTACGTTGTAGAATCGCGGGCACCGGCCGACGATCAGTTCGTGCGCGAGCGCGCCACGAACGCCGACAATTTCGACCCTGCCGAGCTACCGCACGGCCGTCGAAATGAGGATTTGCCATCCTTTGCACTGTCGGGGGCGCCGATCCTCGTCGTGCTCCTCGTCAACCTCCTCATGAGTTTGTTCGTGCTGCCGCGAATGTACACCGGGTTCCTTGCAGAACCGAGGTTTGGCGAGACCACAATCTCGGCGGTGAGCGGAGTCTGGTCCGTCGTCACCGCGCTTGCTGTTGCCTCGCTGGTTCTGGCGGTAATGCACCGCAAGCGCCTGCCGGAGCTGCGCAAGACTCTCGATGCTGGCGCCAATGCTTCCGTGCTGCCGGTACTGAATACGGCGAGTCTAGTGGGATTCGGCGCTGTAGTAGCGGCATTGCCTGCGTTTGCGGTGGTGCGCGACGGATTCCTGGCGGTTCCCGGCGGCCCGCTTGTTTCGATTGCCGTAGCCGCCAACGTGATGGGCGCCATAACAGGCTCGGCTTCGGGTGGTTTGACTATCGCGCTGAACTCGTTAGGCGAAACCTATGCCCAGCTCGCTGCAAGCACGGGCATTCCCGCAGAATTGATGCACCGCGTGGCGGCCATCGGCTCCGGCGCGCTCGCTATGTTACCGCACAACGGCGCGGTCGTAACCTTGCTGGCGATCTGTGGCGCCACGCAGCGGCGCAGCTACCGCGAGATCATGATGGTCGGACTCGTGGGGCCGGTGATCGCGCTGATTGTTGTCATCGCGCTGGGGAAGCTGTTCGGTTCATTCTGAAGTACCGCTTTTCGAATGGCGACGATCCTGCCTCCACAGTCGTAGCTTCCGGAGACTATCGGGACCGTAGTAGAATATCGACACTGTAGTACGGTTTACCGCCGCCGAGTAGAAGACATGGGTGTGGTCTGTGCGGCGCAATTGGGGGTCACCTATGCGCGAGACCATTGTTATCGCCTATTGTGGCCCCGCAGCGGTGCCCGGTGATTTCCTGACCCGCTGGAACTTTGATCCTCTGGTCATAGCAGCGATCATTGGATTTGCGATCGTAATCGCCCGCGGTCGCGTCTCGAATGCTCGTGCTGGCTGGGGCGCCCTTGCGCTGTTGGCTACGATCTTCATCTCGCCGCTCTGCGCGTTGTCCTCGGCGCTGTTCTCGGTGCGGGTGTTGCATCATGTACTGCTAGTCGCCGCCGCGGCGCCGCTTTTGGCGTTGGCCTGTCCGGTGCGTCGCTTGCCCCCGCTGCCGCTTGCCGCACTCGTCGGCGCTCACATGATCATCCTCTGGGTCTGGCATATGCCTGGGCCCTATGAGTGGGGGCTGGCGAATGTGCAAGCCTATTGGTTGATGCAGGCCTCCCTTCTTGGCAGCGCATGGCTCCTCTGGCGCGCAATTCTCACGCCGACGACGCAGGTCGGGTCAGCGCTCCTCGCACTGGTCGCGACCATCGCGCAGATGGGGCTTCTAGCCGCCTTGATTGTCTTCGCGCCACGGCCGCTCTACGAGGTACACATTGCGAGCGCCGCGGCTTGGGGAATGACTGCGCTAGTCGATCAGCAATTGGCCGGCCTCCTCATGTGGGTGCCGGCGTTGCTGCCTTATCTCGGAGTGGGCCTCTGGTTGGCTTGGGTAAAGTTGCAGCCAGTCGAGCCCACGGCGTGACAACCTTACTCAAATTCATTCACCTCGCCACGATCGCCATCTGGTCGAGCGGCTTGATCGTTCTGCCGTATCTGTTTTGGCAACGCCGTATCGTCGAGACGGGACCCGAGCTGGAACGGCTGCATCGGCTGACCCGTTTCGTCTATGTCGAGATGGCATCCCCGGCTGCCTTCCTCGCCATTGGCAGCGGAACAGCGCTCATCTTTCTGCAAACGACGTTTCTGGAGTGGTTTACGCTGAAAATGGTGCTGGTCGGAATCTTGGTGATGCTGCATGTCATTGCCGGGTTGACCCTCGCGCATCTCTTCGAGCCCGGCGGCCGTTTCGGACGATTCTCATACCTTGCTCTGACCGCCTGCTATCTCGTGCTGATCACGGCGATCATCTGGGTGGTGCTGGCCAAGCCTCACATCGATTCGAACCAGTTTGCCACAAAGTTATTCGCGCCCGGCGGACTACGTCAGGTTCTCGGCGAGATCAAAATACCGATACCATGATCAAACACGAGCTTGCCGCCGTGCCAGCCAGCGAAGCCTGCCATCGCAGAGGCGAGACCCGAGAGCACGATGCCGTGTGGCAGTATGGATTCTGGATAGACCAAACGCAGTCCCCAGTTCGCTCCTGCGATCGCGAGCAGCGTCATGGCCGCCACCGCGTGGGACCAGCTCGCCTCGCGCACGCGGATGCCGCGCACGAGCAAGAGCTCCGCGGTGCCGACAACACTGGCTGCGACGCCGGTCCAGAACGCGAATCCCGATGCCCAGAGACCAACGCGGATCCAGAAAGCGTCGCCCGACCACCAGTAGAAGAAGTCGACACCGAGAGTGGCGACCACGAAGGCTATCGGGAAGTGCACCATCATGACGTGAATCGGATGCCCGACCAGAGCGACCGCGGAGCCGGTGTCAAGCTTAAGCAGTTCCAGCGTAACTGGACTTTCAGTCGTCGTGCTCGCATCGCCATCATTCTTCGCCATGACAGTCGTTCTCCACGCCCAAGGCAATCTTCCAGATTCAATCATAATGCCCTGCGCGCGGCGGTCTACCTCGGACCTCCCGCGGCACTCGCTGGCTGTACCGGGCCACTATCGACACTTGATCCGGCTGGGCCGGCTGCCATGTGGATCGCGACATTGTGGTGGGTGATGCTTACTGGCGCCGCCGCGCTCTTTCTCCTCGTTATGGTCCTCTTCGCGCTGGTAATTTGCCTTCCGGGTTGGGGGGCGCGGATTTCGTCGGCACGCTGGATCGTGCTCGGGGGTCTTTGCTTGCCTGCGGTTATCCTCACTCCCCTCGTCGCCTACGGGTTGATCACGGGGGAACGGCTCTTGCCTCGACACGCCGCCGAGCCGCTGCGGATTGAGGCGGAAGCTCGGCAATGGGTCTGGACTTTCCGTTACCCGAGTTATGGCCAGGTCAAAACCCAAGGCGTGCTCCACCTTCCAGCGGGCGTCCCTGTCGATATCGTGGTGACCAGCGTCGACGTCATCCACGCCTTCTGGGTTCCGCAGCTAGCCGGCAAGATCGACGCCGTGCCGGGACACACGAATCTCCTGCGAATCCAGGCCGACAGGCCGGGGAGTTACCAGGGCATTTGCAACGAATTCTGCGGTATCGGTCACAGCGGGATGCGCTTCGACGTCGTCGTACATCCGGCAGCGGAATTTGCGACGGAAATCTCCAAGCCCGACGCTGCCGGGAAGGTAGCGCAATGACCACTCCTACCGAAGACTCGCGGCCCCCTATCCTTGCGCTGGGACTGCATCGGCAACTGGTGCAGATCTGGGCTACAGGTCCAGGGTTGCAGCGTCTCGCGGCGGTCAATCATTCCATCATCGGCGTGCGCTTCATGGCGACGGCCTTTGTGTTCTTCGCCATTGGCGGCGTGCTCGGCATGTTGACTCGCGTGCAGCTCGCAACGCCTCAAGCGTCATTCATGGACACGCAGACCTACAATCAAGTCTTCACTATGCATGGGTCGATGATGCTTTTCCTGTTCGCCATACCCATGCTGGAGGGGATAGCGGTCTACCTCACTCCCAAGATGCTCGGCACCCGAGACTTCGCCTTTCCGCGTCTGACCGCATACGGATACTGGTGCTACCTGTTCGGGGGCACGATTCTCACCGTCGCGCTGATCGCCGGGGTTGCGCCCAACGGCGGTTGGTTCATGTACACGCCGCTGAGCTCGAATGTTTACACGCCTGGAATCAACGCCGACGTTTGGCTTCTCGGCGTGACCTTTGTCGAGATTTCGGCCCTCACCTTGGCCGTTGAGATCGTTGTATCGATCCTCAAAATGCGGGCGCCCGGTATGTCGCTCGACCGAATGCCGATTTTTGGCTGGTACATGCTGGTCACCGCGTTGATGATGATCGTCGCCTTTCCGCCATTGATCCTGGGCTCGATCCTGCTGGAAACCGAACGCGCCTTCGGGCTGCCATTTTTCGACCCTACGCGGGGCGGAGACGCTCTGCTCTGGCAGCATCTGTTCTGGCTCTTCGGGCATCCGGACGTCTACATCATCTTCCTGCCCATGGCCGGCATCCTGTCGACCATGATCCCGGTCTTCGCCAACACGCCGCTCATCGGATATAGGGCAATTGTGGTGGCAATCATCGGCCTCGCATTCATGAGCTTTGGCATCTGGGTGCACCACATGTTCACAGTGGGAATCCCGCATCTCGCGCTCGCCTTTTTTTCCGCGGGGTCGGCCATCGTCGCGGTACCAACCGCGGTGCAGTTATTCGCGTGGCTCGCCACTCTGGCCCATGGTCAGCCACGCTGGAACGTACCGATGCTCTATATCTTTGGATTCTTTTCCACCTTCGTGATCGGAGGACTGACGGGCGTTATGCTCGCCATCGTGCCATTCGACTGGCAAGCACACGAAAGCTACTTCGTTGTCGCTCATTTTCATTACGTAATTGGAGGTGCCGTCGCGTTCCCGTTATTGGCGGCGTTTTATTATTGGTTGCCGCTGCTGAGCGGTCGGAGGGCTGTCTACCAATTATCGGTGCCTGCCTTCTGGCTCATTTTTATCGGCTTCAATCTGACCTTCTTCCTGATGCATCTGGTGGGTCTGCTTGGTATGCCCCGGCGCATATTTACCTATCCGGCGATCGAGAGTTGGGTTTGGCTTAACCTCCTCTCCTCCGTTGGAGGATTCATTATGACGATCGGCTTCGCGCTGGTGGTGATCGACCTCATTGCACAGCTCCGCTATGGGCGGCGGGTAAGGCGCGATCCTTGGAAAGCGGCGACGCTTGAATGGGCTATGCCGATTCCGCCGACCCCCTACGCTTTTGCCTCGCTCCCCAGGATCGACACCCGAGCTGACCGGGTTGCCGCGGGACAACTCGCCCCATCGCTCGCACGCGGCGAGGGTTATCTCGGCTTCGCGCGCAACGGCTGGCAAGAGACGCTGGGCGTGCACATGGCGTCCGGCGAGCCCGAACAATTGATCGTGCTGCCGCGCCAGACCTACCTGCCACTCTTCACGGCGCTGTGCACCGCTGGGGCCGTGTTGTTCATGCTGTTCCAGTTCTATTGGCTGGCGTTGCTCACTGCATTCGCGACGGCCGGATTGTTCGTGATTTGGGGGCAGAGCGCGGGCCACGCGCGCGACTATGGGCCGCTGCCTGTCGGCCACGGTCTGAGCCTGCCGCCACATACGGAGGTGGCCGGCACTCCACCCTGGTTGGCGTTGATCTTTGCGCTCATTGCCGACGGCACGCTGTTCACTTCACTCGTGTTCGGCGTGTTCTATCTCTGGATCTCTGCCCCAAACTGGCCCCCGGCGGTGAAGCCCGACACGAACATGTTGTTTGCTCTGGCATCCGTCGCGGCTCTCTTCGTCGCCGCGGCCGGGGCGCGCGGATCACTGCGTTCGCTCGTGAGAGGCCGCGCGCCGCAGGCTTGGATGATATTCGCGGCCGTTGCGCTAGTGACCGCTATGCTTGCGCTCGCCGGCCTGATCGGGAATGTCAACCCGGATCCGCGCGAGCATGCGCTCGGGGCGACGGCGGCGGCACTCCTTGGCTACTTTGCACTACACGCCGGGATCGGTCTGCTTTTCCTCCTCAGCAATTTCATGCGTTTTTCCGGCGGCTTCGTGTCGCCTCGGCGGATTACTGATTTCCGATTAACACGGCTTTGGATCGAGTACACGACGGTCACCGGAGCCATCGCGATTGTCCTCGTATTGGCTTTGCCTTCTCTCGTGGGCATGTTGGGAGCGCGACCGTGACGGCGCTTGACGAGAAGCGGGTTCGAAGCGTGGGGCGCCAGGGGTAGCCCGATGAGCGCGCGTCCCGCTCATGCCGACCGGCTCTGGCTGCTCACACTCGGTTTCAGCGTCTGGTGCAGCGCGCTCGTCATCGTCTATGCCGTCCATTCCATCGGCTGCACTTTCGCTTGGTCAACAGGCGCGCTTCGCATGGGCCTCGCCTTGACTATTGTCGTCCATCTCGGCGTCATCGGGTGGCTATGGCGCAACTACGCGAGGGTGAGCCCAGATCCAGCGCTCGATCCGACGGGCGCATTCCTGCAGTGGGTGTTCGCATGGACGTTGATTGCAGCCTTCATAACCATCTTTTTCACCCTCGGCTCGACGGTGCTTCTGACGACGTGCACTTGACCGAGCTCGCGACGTGCGACCAGCCTCACCGGCCCCCTCGCCATCTCCAGTTTGAACCTCCGCACCCCGTCCGCCCGGATCGCGAAATCCCATGGATGCATCGCGTTCGCCTTCACGAAGATCAGGCTCGGATGGCGCGTATACCTTGAGTGGCGTCAGGAAGCCGAGGCGCGCGAGTTCAGCAGGCGTCGAGGTCTCAATCATCGTGTCGCACACATGGCCCAGGCCTGCGCCGTCAGCCCTGGCCGGTGTCGCCGTCGCGCCGATCACGCCGGTCTCGGGATAGGCGGATTGTATCGGATTGCGGCGGAGAGGGGCGACGTGCCATTTTAAAGAAGTGCCCTTTTTATCGGAAGAAACGGACCGCGGCGGACAATGGAGAAGCCACCTTGGCTACTGCGCTGGAAGACCCCCGCCCTAGAGCGGCACGACAGTCAAGGAGAAATCCCATGATCGAGCGACGCGCGTTGTTTGGCCTTTGGCTCGCTGCATTCGTCCTGCCCTCGCTCGAAGCCGAGGCGGATTCCGCGACGGTGCGCATCGGACAGGGCGTGCCGACCGTGAGCTTTTTGCCGCTTCTGGCCGCGCGCGCGCTCGACAGCTTTAAAGAGCAAGGCCTGGAATTGCAATTTGCGGCGATCCGCGGCGGCGATCCCGCGACCCTGGCGGCGCTCGATTCCGGCGACATCGACTTCGCCGCGGTCGGCTCCGACACCGCGCTCGAGGCAATCGCGAAGGGTCAACCGTTCCAGCTCATCTATTCGCTGATGTCGGAAGTCTCGCTGGAGCTGGTCGTGTCCAATGACCTCCTGCGGCGCACCGGCGTCGGGCCGACGAGCCCGCTTGCGAAACGCATCGAGGCGCTCAAGGACGCCACCATCGGTGTCAGCGCCGTGGGCGGCGCCCAGGATCGGACGGCGCGTTGGCTCGCCGCACAAGGCGGTCTCGATCCTCAGCACGACCTCAAGATCGCGATGATCGGCCCGCCGCCCGCCATTCATGCGGCATTGGAGCAGGGGCAGATCGACGCGTTTCTGCTCTCGCCGCCGGAAGGAACATTGACCGAGCGCGCGAACGCCGGACAGGTCCTGATCCGCCTAGGCGCGGAATTTCCCGAACTGCGCCAACTTCCGTTCCTGGTGCTGGTCGCGAAGACCCCGATGAGCGCCGATGGCCGAAAGCTCGCGGTCTCGACCGCGAGGGCGCTGCAGGCTGCAAGCCGCGAGACGCTCTCCGATCCGAGCGGGGTGTCCGAACAAATCCGGCAGAAATTCTACGCGCAACTGGCGCCCGACGTGATGCGCTCGGCGATCGAGTCCCTGCATGACGGCATCGCGGGGCTCGGCGCCCTTTCGGAGCCGCAAATCGAAGCCGCGCTCAGATTCACGGGCAGCGCCGCGGGAAAACCGAAACAGAGCGCTTGGACCGATACCATCGTTGAGGCGGCTCGGAAGGTACCCTAGACTGCCAAGGTGATTCCCAGATTTGGGGCCAAGGATGCGCACGCAATATAGTGTCAAGGACATGACGATCCATCGCATCGTCGAGAAGGAGTACGGGTTCGAGGGCATAGCCCAATTCCTCCCGGGCTTGACCCCCGAGCTTTTGGCACAGAATCGCTCGTGGCTCGAGCCCGCAGCGCTCGATCCCAAGACCGACCATGCCATCTTCTGCTTCCAGTCCTACATCGTGCGAACGCCGCACCACACGGTGCTCATCGATTCGTGCATCGGCAACGACAAAACGAGCCGCTATCCGGATTGGCACCGCAAGACCGATCCCACCTGGATGAACGCCCTGAAGGCCGCGGGCCTCGGGGTCGAGAACATCGACTATGTCATGTGCACGCACTTGCACAGCGATCACATCGGCTGGAACACACGGCTCGAGAACGGTCGCTGGGTCCCGACGTTTCCGAACGCTCGCTACCTCTTCTCGAAGAAGGAGTATGAGTATTGGGACGGCGTCAATCGCAAAATGCCCATCCCCGGGATCGCCGAAAGCGTGCTGCCGATCATCGACGCGAAAAAGGCGGTGCTGGTCACCAGCGACCATGCGCTCGACGACCATGTTCGGTTGCTGCCGACCCCCGGCCATACGCCCGATCATTTTGCCGTCACGATTGGCCAGAAAGCGGATGCAGCGGTCTTTACCGGCGACCTCATTCATTCGCCGCTGCAAACGCGATACCCCGAGATGAGTTCCCGCGCCGATACCGACCCGCAACACGCGGCGCAAACCCGGCGCCGGTTTCTCGAGCGCTATTGCGATACCGAGACGCTCTTCTGCGCGATGCACTTCCCCTCGCCTTCGGTCGGGCACATCAAGCGCTGGGGCGATGGCTTCCGGTGCGAATATTTAATGTGAGGCTGGGGATTCGCCGTTCTTTGTCTAGGGGCCGATGCGACGCTTTGGCTCCATTCGTTCAGCAGCACGCGCACGATTTCCACCAGACCCTCATGAACCTCGCGGTAATAGAGAACCTGCGCGGGTCTCCGTACGTTCGCTCCGACCCCCCTCGCGCGCGCATTCTTCAAGTGTAACCTGCGAATTCCCGGAGACAGCTCTTTCCGATCTCGCGTGACAGGCCCTTCAGGTTCGGCTGCAACGTGACGTATCGTCGCTGCGAGAAGGGCTGCGTAGCGACGGACACCCTCCATTCCCCACCACTCGGCGCTGGTAGCGAGGATTTGTGCGAGGTCAGATTGGGCCAGTGAGGAGAGACGAAACCGCGGCACAGCGCGAGCGCTTGCGCGGTGCAGGTATGGCAAACTTTGCCAAGTCGCGACGGGACTTATCCCTGCCACGGCAGCACGCCCCGAGGCAGGCGGCGCGCCACCAGGCTCGCTATTCCCATCAGCAGCACCGTCGCCAACACCACCAGCAGCGAGAGCGCGGCGGCGAGCGTCGCGTCGCCGCCCTGCTCCAGGCTGAACACCACGACGCCCAGCGTCTCGTGTCCCGACGACCAGAGCAGCGCCGAGACCGTAAGCTCGTTGAGCGCGATCAGGAACACCAGGATAGCGCCCGCCGCCACGGCCGGCGCCGCCATGGGCAAGAGGATCGTGCGCAGGCGCCGCCAGAGCGAAGCCCCCGAGATCGCGGCGGCGTCCTCGAGCGCGCGATCGATCTGCAGATAGCCGGCGGTCGTGGTGCGCAGCGCCAGCACCAGGAAGCGTGCAAAATAAGCGACCAGAATGATGCCGAGCGTCCCATAAAGCGAAATACCGATCAGTGGCAGCGGATGGATGAAGACCAGAATCGCCGCAAGCGCCAACACGACCCCCGGCAGCGCGTAGGGCAGCTCCGCCGCGAGGTTGAGCAATCGCGCGATCGGGCTCTGCCGCCAGACCACGATGTAGCCCAGCGCCACGCTCACCAGCGCCAACACCAGCGCCGTGGTGATCGCAAGGAACAGGCTGTTGAACGCCGCGCGGGCGGTCGCCGCGTCCTGGGCGAGATACCGGAAATTCTCGGCGGTGATCGTCCCGGGCGAGAGCGGCACACCATAAGCCGGCACCAGCGCCGTCGCAGCGAGCGCCGCGAGCGGCATCACAACCGTTACTCCGAGTATCGCCCATGCGAGAATGGCGAGCGGCCAGCGCCAATTCCGGAGCGGCAGCAAGCGCCGCGTCGGGGGTCGAGCCCAGCGGACGATGCGGCGTGCGCCGATCAAGCCTTGCACCACGAGGCCGAGGACGGCAATCGCCCCGAGTAGCAGCGACAGCACCGCGATCTCCGAGATCGCCTGCGGCCCGAAGCCCGCGAGCTGCTGATAAATCAGCACAGTTAGCACCGAATATCCCGCGGGAATGCCGAGCAGCGCCGGCGTCCCGAAATTACCCAGCGCCGAGACGAAAGCGAGCGCCGCGCCCGCCGCCAGCGCCGGCATGGACATGGGCAGCACCACCGTGCGGAGGATGCGCCCGCGCTTGGCGCCCGCGGCTTCCGCGGCTTCGATCGCTTCGCCCGGGAGATTTGCAAGTCCGGCCCGCAGCGCCAGGAACACCAGCGGCGCGTGCTCCAGTCCCATCAACAGACTGATGCCTCCGAAACCGTAGAGCGGATTGGCGGTGCCGGTTGCCGGTGCCAAGTCCAGCAGGTGCAGCAGGGGGCTCGATGGATCGAGCAGGTTGATCCAGGCGATCGCGGTTACCTGGGAGGGGATCATGATCGGCAGCACGGCGGCGAAAGCGAGCGCACGTTTGCCCGGAAGATCGGTGATACCCACCAGCAGCGCCAAAGCGCCTCCCAGCAGCACCGCAATCACCATGCTCGCCAAAGCCGTTGCGAGCGTGCGCTCGGTCGCAAGCCAGGTCCGCGGTGCGCTCAGCACGCGCGCGAGGATGCTTGGATCGAAATGCCCGCCGGGTGCCACCCCCTCGGCGATGAGGCGCAGATAGGGCACGATGGCGAAGGTGCCCACGAACAGCAGCAGAGCGAGGGTGAGACCGCATTCGCCCGTGCACTTGCCGACGAATCGAAATCGTTCTTTTCGCGCGCGTCGAGGAGATAGGGGGATAAGGGGAGATGGAGGGGAGCTCATCTCAACTTCGGAAAATCCAGATGGTAGGGCGTGGGCTTCGGCTCGTAATCGCGGTGACGGCTGCTGGTCCGCGAGTTCCGACTTGGACGTCAGCTTCCCCCGAATCCCCACATCTCCTGCTTCGTTGTGTTACCGAGACGAACGGGAGCAACCGCGTGCGGCTCACCCGCCGAAGAGCTGGGTAAAGCGCTGCTTCAGTGCCTCCGTATCCTTCATCACTTGCGCGTCGTCGATCGGCAGCAGCGTTAATTCATCGGGATTCGGAAAGCCCGGCGGCGGCGCCACGCCGCGGCGCGCGGGCAGGAAACCCTGGCGCGCCGCCAGCTCCTGCCCTTCCTGCGACAAGATGAAATCCACAAACGTCTTGGCGGCGAGCAAATTGTGCGTGCTCTTCAGGATCGCCACCGGTTCGGTGACGGCGCTGACCCCTTCCTCCGGAAAGACGAAATCGACTGGCGAGCCCTTGGCCTTGGCATTGAGCGCCATGAATTCGACGAGAATGCCGTATTCCTTTTGCCCGCCCGAAACCTGGGTGATGACGGCGCCATTGCCGGGAACCGCGATGGCTCCGTTGGCCGCGAGCTTCGCGTAATAATCGGCCCCGAGGGCGGGATCGGCGGAGACCGCCGCCATGTGGATCATTGCCGCCCCCGAATAGAGCGGGCTCGGCAGCACCACCTGTCCTTTCGCTGCGGGACCGATCAAGTCGAGCCAGGATTTGGGCCGCGGCGCCGCGCGGTTGAAGACGATGCCCGTCGTGATGAGCTTGGAGCCGAAATAGGTCTTGTCTTTATCGTAGGCTGCCGGCGGAAATGCCGAGACGTCCGCCTCGGGATAGGGCTGCAATCGGTCATCCGCCTTCAACTGCTCCATGGTCACGGCGTCGGCGATCAGCAGGACATCAGGCTTGGGATCACCCGCGAGAAATTCGGCCGCGAGCTTGTTGATGACTTCGGTGGTGCCGGAGCGGAACACCTCGACGGCGATCCTCGGATGCACTTTGTTGAAGGCGGCGACGGTCTCGGAGGCGATGCGATCGGGCTGCGAGGTGTACAGTACCAGCTTGTCGGACTGCGCCGATGCCCGGGTGCCCCAGGTCCCGAGCGCGAGCATCAGCACCGCAACGATGAAGCGGCTCACTCTTTTCTCTGTGTCCCTCCGTGTCACCCCCGACCTCCCGGCGCTGCGCTGCTAACTTTGTCGCCCGTTATTTACAATTCGATGACGGGTCACCTCTCGATGGTGCTCGCCTGCGCGCTGCTGTCGCTGACGACCCGCAGACCAGCGTTGCGCATCTCGCCGGCGGCGCGCTTCAGGCGCAGGTACGAGCGGACGCTGAAGGGGATCGAGGCGATGTAAAGAGCGCCGACCGCCAGCAGGGTGAGCCAGGGTTCGGTCGTGAGGAAGGCCGCGAGAGCCCCCACCAGCAGCAATAGCGGTAGCACGTATTCGTGCTGCACGCGGAAGCGCTTCAGCGCGAAGGTCGGAACCCGGCTCACCATCAACGCCGCCACCGCCGCGATCACGATGGTGTTGAGGTAAGGCGAGCGCCAGAAGGTGCCGCCGAACTCGAAGCTCGCGAACATCGGAATCATGACCAGCCCGGCGCCTGCCGGCGCCGGCGCGCCGGTGAAGAAGTTGTAGGCATAAGGCGGCAATTCCGCGCCGATCTGAGTGTTGAAGCGCGCGAGGCGGAGGCCGCAGCAGACCGCGAAGATCAGCACCACCGCCCAGCCGAAACCCTGGAGCTGGGCCATGGTCCAGACGTAGAGCATCACCGCCGGAGCGACACCGAAGCTCACGAAATCCGACAGCGAATCGAGCTGCGCCCCAAAGCTCGACGTGCCCTTGAGCAGGCGCGCGATCCGGCCGTCGAGCCCGTCGAGGATGCCGGCAACGATGATCGCGGTAACCGCCGCCTCGTACTTGCCCACGATCGCCAAGCGGATCCCGGTCATCCCCGCGCAGAGCGCCAGCAGCGTCAGGATGTTCGGGATCATCCGGTTGATCGAGAAGTGCGGCGGGCGAACCCGGACGCGCACGCGCATATGCGGCCGACGGAGCATCAGTTCATCCTTCCTTGGCGCGCGAGTTCCCGCGAGACCGCATCGGCGATCACGGTCTCGCCGCCCAGCACGCGCTGTCCCGGCGCCACCAGCGGTGCCCACTCGGCGGGCAGGTAAACGTCGGTGCGGCTGCCGAAGCGGATCAAGCCGAAGCGCTCGCCGGTCGCGACCTCCTGGCCCTCGGTCAAGCGGCAGACGATGCGACGCGCGATCAGTCCCGCGATCTGCACCACCGCGATGTCCGGTCCTTCAATGGAGGCGATGCGGATCGCCATTTGCTCGTTGTCCTCGCTTGCCCGGTTATGCGCCGCGTTCAAGAAGCGTCCCTTGCGGTATGCGAGCTTGCGTACCACGCCCGCGAGTGGCACCCGGTTCACGTGAACGTCGAACACATTCAGAAAGATACCGATCCGCATCATCGGCGCCGTGCCCATGCCCAGCTCCGCGGGCGGCGGCGCCTGATCCGCCACCAGCACCATCCCGTCGGCGGGGCTCACCACCAGACCGGGCCGGAGCGGCGTGACCCGCCAGGGATCGCGAAAGAAATAGGCGATCCAGAGCGTCGCCGCCAGGGCCAGCCACCCGAGCGCGACCAAGTGCACCGAGAACGCGACCAGTGTCAGCACGGCACCGAGCGCGATGAAGCGCCAGCCGTCGGGATGGATCGGGGCTAGGACGGATTTCCACATAAGTTGCGGGCCGCTCGAAAGTCTTTCTGGCGCCGAAAAGCCTCGGCGCGGCCGCACCTTAGCGGAAAAGGCGCGGGCGGACCATGGCGGCGCGGAATTGGAAGGGCTCGCGCTGAACCGGGGCCGCCCTGGCGCCGCCTATCGCGAATGGCTACCCTCGCCACCATAACCGCTCCTTGGGGAGAACTTGCCATGCGGCTGCATCGCCTACTTGCACTGATCACGCTGGGGACATTCATGGCGAGCCCGGCGTTGGCGCAGCAGGACCGCTCCCAGGCGCGCTCGATGGTGATCAGCGAGGGCGGCATCGTCGCGGCCGAGCAGCCGCTGGCGGCGCAGATCGGCGCGGCGGTGCTGGCGTCGGGCGGCAATGCCGTCGACGCGGCAGTCGCTACCAACGCTGCCATGGGCGTGCTCGTGCCGATGAGCAACGGCATCGGCGGCGATCTGTTCGCAATCGTTTACGAGGCGAAGAGCGGCAAGCTCTATGGCGTCAATGCCTCGGGCTGGGCGCCCAAGAACCTCACGCCCGAGCATCTCGCCGAAAAGGGCGCAACCAAGATGCCCGGCCGCGGCATCGATTCCGTGACTGTGCCGGGAACGGTCGCGGGTTGGGACATGCTGCTCGCGCGCTTCGGGCGCAAGACCCTGAAGGAGGCGCTCTCGCCCTCGATCGCGCTTGCCGAGCGCGGCTTTCCCGTTACCGAATTCGTGCACGATCTCTGGGCCGCCAGCGAGAAGACGCTCGCCGCCGACCCCGATGCGGCGCATCTTTATCTGCCGGAAGGTCACGCCCCCGCGGTCGGCGAAATCTTCCGCAATCCCGACCTCGCTCAATCCTACCGCGAGATCGCGATCGGCGGCCGGAATGCGTTCTACAAGGGGCCGATCGCGGTGCAGATCGTCGCGGCCTCGAAGGCCCATGGCGGCACGATGACGCTAGCCGACCTCGCACAGTACGACGCCGAATGGGCGACGCCGCTTTCGATCAACTATCGCGGCTGGACCGTCTACGAAATGCCGCCCAACGGCCAGGGCATCGCGGCGCTCGAAATGCTGAACATCATGGAGACGTTTCCGCTGAGCGACTGGGGCCACAACAGCGCCAAGTCGCTCCACGCGATGATCGAGGCGAAGAAGCTCGCCTATGCCGACATGATCCGCTTCGACGCCGACCCGCATTTCGCCAAGATGCCGCTGATGCGGCTCTTGTCGAAGAACTTTGCCCAGGAGCGAGCCAAGGCGATCGACCCCGCGCACGCCGCGTGCAACGTGGGTCCCGCAACCGAGCTCGCGGGCGCCGATACCATCTATCTCAGCGTCGTCGACCGCGACGGCAATATGGTGTCGCTGATCCAAAGCAATTTCGCGAGCGTCGGATTCGGATCAGGGGTGGTGGCGGCGGGCGCGGGCTTCGCCCTGCAGAATCGCGGCGGCTTATTCTCGCTTGATCCGAAAAGCCCCAACTTGCTGGCAGGGCACAAACGCCCCGTGCACACGATCATTCCGGCCTTCATGGAAAAGGGCGATCAGCGCATCGCCTTCGGCATCATGGGCGGCTGGAACCAATCCCAGGCTCACGCGCAATTCGTCTCGAACGTCGTCGATTTCCACATGAACATACAGGCCGCGCTCGAGGCCGCGCGATTCTCCAAGGACACATTCCAGGGCTGCGACGTGCAGATCGAAGACCGCGTCCCAGCCGAGGTGCGTGAGCAGCTGACGACGCTTGGGCACGAGATCCAGTTGCGCGGCGATTTCGCGCCTGCCGCGACCGGCGGCGGGCAGGCGATGTTGCGTGACTTTGCTACGGGCGTCAACTATGGCGCTTCCGATCCCCGCAAGGACGGCGAAGCCGTGCCGCAACCGCCGGTTCTCAAGACGGTGAGCGAAGGCGCTGCTCCAGCGCCGCAATCCGCTCCTCATAGGCGGCGATCACCGGCGCAAGCTCCCGCTGACTGAAGCGGCGGGGGATGTGCTGGTTGCAGTTGAGGTCCCAAGCCTCGACGTGAATGCGGATGAGGCGTTCGGGCTGCGCGTCGTAGCCCTTGGGCATCAAGGCCGCCGCCTGCGCCGGATCCTCGATCACTTCGGCGCGACCCCAAATCTTGAGCCGGCGGGCGGCTGCCCAATCCATCAGGAACAGCATCACGCGGTCGTTGGCGTCGAGATTGCCGACGCTCAAATACTGTCGATTTCCCGCATAGTCGGCGAAGGCGAGGGTGTGCGGATCGATCACGCGCAGAAACCCCGGCAGGCCGCCGCGGTGTTGGATATAGGGCCAACCCTCGGGCGTCGCGGTTGCAAGGAAGAAGCTGTCGCGTGCCTCGATGTACTGCGCGAGTTCCGGCGTCAGCGTGTCGTTGGGGGTGCCGCGCGTCTCCAGCCGCTCGACATGGGCGCGAGCGCCGTTCCGGCGCTGCGCTTCCTTGACCGAATCGGTGAAGGCGATACGGGTGAAAGCGCGGGTCATGAGGCGCGGCTCTCGGGCCAGGGGATGACGCGCCCCACTTCCGCGGTGATCGGCACGTGGCGCGGCTGGGCGCGGATACGATCGAACCAAGCGGTGACCGCGGAATATTGGTCGAGCCGGTAACCGGCTTCTTCGGCGAGGTGGCTGTAGCCGTAAAGCGCGATGTCGGCGATGGTGTAGAACTCGCCCGCGGCGAACGATCGCCGTGCCAGATGGCGATCAAGGATAGTAAGGGCAAGATTGCCCGCTTCGCGCCTGCGTTCGATCTCGGTCGCGCGCTGATCGCCAATGCCCAGCATGGTGATCCAAAAACGCAGCGAGCCGATATTGGGCTCGATCCGGTATTGCTCGAAGTTCATCCACTGGAGGACTTGGGCGCGGGTCCACCGGTCCTGCGGCAGAAACGTGCTGTCCTGGGCGAGAAACCAGAGGATCGCATTCGACTCCGCGAGCACCCGGCCATCCTCCATCTCGATGAACGGGACCTGACCCAAGGGGTTGCGCGCGCGGAAGCGCTCGGTGCGCGTCTCACCACCCAGCAAATCAACGTCGATCCGCTCGAAGTCGATTCCGAGTTGCGTCAGCAGCAGATTGACCTTGTAGGAGTTGCCCGAGTCCGGGTCATTGTAGAGGCGAAGCATGGGCATCACCATCGTTAGAAGTCGTCACAGTCAGTCAACAGGTAAGCTCCATTTAGTAGGGCTACAAACGAAAGCTTTTGACGTCGAGTGTGAATAAAACTAACTGTAAACGATGGTCCAACACCTTCCGCCCCTCTCCGCGCTCCGCGCCTTCGAGGCGGCGGCTCGGCATCTCAATTTCACCAGGGCCGCTGAGGAATTGCATCTGACGCATGGCGCAATCAGCCACCAGATGAAAGCGCTGGAGGCGCAACTCGGTGTGACCTTGTTTCGTCGCGAGCGCCGGCGTCTGCTCCTCACCGACGCCGGACAGCGTTTCGCGGCGCGCGTGCGAGGGATACTCAGCGAGCTTGCGGAGAGCGTCGCCGCGATCGCTGGCAAGCCGGACCCGCGGGTGCTGACCGTGAGCGTGCTGCCGAGCTTTGCGTCGCGCTGGCTAATTCCGCGCCTCGCCTCGTTCCAGCGCCGCCAACCCGAGATCGACGTGCATGTGAGCGCGAGCCACGCGCTCGCGGAATTCGGCGCCGGCGGCGTCGACCTGGCGATCCGTTTTGGGCGCGGCGGTTGGCCGGGTGTCGTCGCCGAAAAGCTGTTCGACGAAGAGGTATTCCCGGTGGCGAGCCCCAAGCTCGCGGGTGGTCGATGGCCGCTGAAGCCCCAGGAGCTCGACCGCTTCATTTTGCTGCGCAGCGAACGCGAGCCCTGGCGTCCGTGGTTTCGCGCCATGAACCTCGCGCTGGAAGAGCCGCAGCGCGGGCCGATCTTCAGCGACGAGATCCTGATGCTGCAGGCGGCGGAGCAGGGCCTTGGCATCGCGCTCGCGCGCGGCGCGATTGCGGCGCCGGAGATCGCTGCCGGCAGATTGGTGCGGCTGTTTCCGGAGCGCGTCCCGCCGCGCTCCGCCTATTACCTGGTTTATCCCCGCGCCCACGCCGCTTTGCCGACGGTCGCGGCATTCCGTGAGTGGATCATGGGCGAGACGACACGATCCTCGCGCAAGGGGTGATAACCAGAATTTTAGTTGAACAAGATTCACCACAGAGGCACGGAGGACACAGAGGTCGCTTTGTCCCCCCGCTCCCGCGGAAGCGCCCCTGGTCAAGTTTCGCCTGAACCGAAATGGTTCGAGTTATGAACTCCGTGCCCTCCGTGTCTCTGTGGTGAATCTGTCGGTACCCGGAGTTCGGTCGTTGAAAATTCGGTCCCGGCACTCGAATAAAGTTCCACGACGGAGTTTAGTGCTCGGAATTCGTCGTAACGCTACCGCCCCTCGCGCCGCCAGGCCGCGATGAAGGCGCCGAGCGCCAGCAATAGCGCGAGCGCGCCCGGCAGCAGCGGTGTTTCGTGCACGCCCGTCACCACGTAATCGCCGTTAGCACGCAGCCCGAGCCAGCCGTGCCCCGCGGCGCTGCGGTCATGGTCGACGCGGCGTATCTCGGGGAGCCGGCCGTCGCCGATCCAGAACAGGCCCCCGCCCGTCGCCGCGACCGCGGGACCGAGTTTCTCGTCGGTCGCGCGCACGTCGGAGAATTCGATCGGGTTGAGCGCACCCGCCGCGGCGAGTGCGTTGCGGATCCCGTCGGTCAGACGGTAGAGCCCGCTCTCATTGATCGGCATGGTGGCGACGCTGCGGCCGCCGCTCTCAGGCGTCAACGTCACCGAGCGCATGATGCCGTCGGGTCCGGTGACGCGCACCGGCTGATCGTCAGGCTCCAGCGTCTGGCGCGTGATCACGAGGCGATTGCCCTCGACCTTCGCGCTTAACGAATTCTCTTCGAGCTCGGGCTCCTTCATCAGCCAATAGAGAATGCGGCGCAGCAGCTCCGCTTGCGGTCCGCCGCCCTCGAAGCCGCGCGTCCAAAGCCACATCTGGTCCGAGAGCAGCTCCGCGACCCGGCCGTCGCCGACCCTATCCAAGACCAGCAGGGGCTCGTTGTTGACGCCGTCCATCACCACGGTGCCGCTCTTCGCCTGCGCGTCCACGTGACGGAACCAGCGGCCCCAGCGCGGGTTCTTCGCGTCGGCGCCGGTGCCGCCCGGGAGATCGTCGGTTACCGGATGACGCAGGCCTTGCGCCGAGATCGTGGGCTTAAATCCCTGCTCGAAGACCTGACCCGAAGGCTCTGCCGGCATCACCGCGCTTAGCGGCGTGCGGTAGAGCCCCATGGGCGTGCCCTCGCCTGGTCCCGCCGACACCAGCAGCGCGCCGCCCTTGCGCACATAGTTGACGATGTTGTCGAGATAGGCCATCGGCAGCACGCCGCGGCGCTCGTAACGGTCGAAGATCACGAGATCGAACTCGTCGAGCTTCACGTCGAAGAGTTCGCGGATCGGGAAGGCGATCAGCGACAGCTCCTTGATCGGTGTGCCGTCCTGCTTTTCCGGCGGCCGCAAGATCGTGAAGTGAATGAGATCGACGGAGGGGTCGGATTTCAGGATGTTGCGCCAGGTCCGCTCGCCCTGATGCGGCTCGCCACTCACCAGCAGCACCTTGAGCCGGTCGCGGACGCCGTTCACCACGAAGGCCGCGCGCTTGTTCTCGAGCGTGAGCACATGCGGCCCGGGATCGACCTCGACCTCGACCACGTTGGGACCGCCATGGTCGATCGGAATGTGGAGCTGCTGATCGCGGCCGATCGGCACCATCATGGTGCGGGTCTGCCCGCCGTCCTTGCGCACCGTGAGCCGAGCGCTGCCGGCGGGCTGCGTGAGGCTGTCGGGCAAGTCATCGACGCGGAACGTCACGACCGCGTCCTTGCCGACGAGGCCGAAGCTCGGAGCCTCCTTGACCAGCAGCCGCCGATCCTGCTCGCCGGGGTTGCCGGTGATGAGCGCGTGCAGCGGCGCTCCGAGCTCGATGCGGTCCTTTGCCGGTACGTCGTGCACCTGGCCGTCGGTGATCATGATGGCGCCGGCAACGCGCTGGCGCGGCACGTCGGCGAGCGAGTGCTGCAGCGCGCTGTAGAGGCGGGTGCCTTCGTCGAAGAGGCCGCCACCGGCATCGGGAGCGCCGGCATGAACGACGCGTACGTCGAGGTCGGGGAATTGCTTGAGCCGTTCCGTCACCTTGTCGAGCGCATCGTCGGCGAGGCGCCGGCGGTCGCCGATCCGCATGCTCGGAGAGTCATCCACCACCACGACAGCGACGTCGCGCTGCGGCTTCCGATCCTCCTGGATCAACGAGGGATCGGCGAGGATCAGCAGCAGCATCGCCGAGGCGAGCGTGCGCCAGAGCGTGCCGCGCGCGCGACGCCACGCGCCGAAGGCCAGCGCCAGCAGCGCCAACACACCGAATCCCACGATCGCCCACCAGGGCAGCAGCGGCGTTGCCGCGAGGGTGAATCCCGCGACGCTCATTGTCCGAGCCGCTCCAAAATCGCGGGCACGTGCACCTGGTCGGTCTTGTAGTTGCCGGTGAGCGTGTACATCACGAGATTGATCCCGAAACGGAAGGCTTGTTCGCGCTGCTCGTCACCGCCCGGCACCACCGCATAGAGCGGACGGCCGCTCTGGTCCTCGGCCCACGCGCCGGCGTAGTCGTTGCTGCCGACGATAATCGAGGCGACGCCGTCATTGACCTTGTCCTCCGCCGGCTCGATCCAGAGCCGCCCGCCCGCAAAGCGGCCGGGGAAGTCCTGCATCAGGTAGAACGCCTTGGTCAGCACGTGATCAGGGGGCACGGGTTCCAGCGGCGGCACTTTGATGCCGGCCATCAGCCGCTGCAGGCGCTGCTGCGTGTCGTAGGCGGTGATGGCGTTGCGCTGTCCCTGGTCGCGCGTGTCGAACAGAATCGTGCCGCCGGTCGCGAGGTAGTGGTTGATCTTGTCGATCGCGCGCGCGGAGGGAAGCTGCTGGCCCTGCACCACCGGCCAATAAAGCAGCGGGAAGAACACCAGCTCGTCGTTCTCGATATCGACTTCGATCGGCTGCGCGGCTTCGACCGCCGTGCGGCGGTTCAAGATGTCGGCGAGGCCGGTCAAGCCCGCGCGTGCTTCATCGTCCACATCGGGAATGCCGGTTCGCACGAAAGCGAGGTGGAAATCGCCGGTGGCGCGGATCGCGTCGTCATCGCTTTCGGCGCGCGCCGACCCCGAAGCGAGCAGCAGAGCGAGCAGAATCGCGCCCGCGGTCGCACCATCCATGCGCCGGCGCCGCAGCACGCCGCCCAGCAGGCCGCGCAGCGCATAGGCGATCAGCAGATCGACGAGTGCCAGTCCGAGCGCCGCGCCCAAAAGCCATGGGCGGAAATCCACCTCCCGGCCACGCTCGTAGCGCGCGACCGCGACACCGTTCGGCAGCCGTGTCAGGGGCACGAGATCCGGAACCGCGCTCGCCAGATTGAGCGCACGACGGGCGTCGCGTGTCCCGTAGAAGCCGGGCGGATGGCTCGCATCGACGTGCGTCGTCGCAAATGCTCCGGCGGCGATCAGGTGTGCGCTGGCGGGCGCCTGACCGAGACGGCCGAACCCGTCGAGAGTTTCGACCGGCGGGAGCGCTTCGGTGGTCTCGGACGCGACGCCCTCACTCATGTTCACAACGCGGCGCAGCATCTCGACGAACAAGCCGGAGATCGCAAGATTCGACCATTCGGGGTCGGCGGTGGTGTGGACCAGCACCAGCCATCCCTTGCCGCGCTTCTCGGCGGTGACCAGCGGCGTTCCGTCGGTGAGCCGCGCCCACGTCTTGCTCGAGAGATCGAGCGAGGGTTCCGCCAGTACTTGCCGCGTTACTGTCACGTCATCGGGAATAGCGAGCCCCGAGAACGGGCTGTCGGCATCGAAAGGAGCGAGATGCGCGGGCTTCTCCCAAGAGAGCGCGCCGCCCAGCACCCGACCGCCTCGGCGCAGCGTCACCGGCAGCAGGCTGTCGTCGCCGTTCTCCGCGAGCTTCGGGCCGGCAAAGCGCAGCACCAATCCACCCGACTCGAGCCACTTCGTCACCGCTGCACGCTCCGTCGTGTCGAGCGTCGTTGCGTCCGGCAGCACCAGCACCGCGAGCTCGCGCTGCAGCAGCGGCTCGACGTTGCCGCGCCTCACCTCGCTGAAGGGCTGCAGCGCCCGTTCGATGTAGAAGGCGCCGGAGAGCAGCGGCTGCGCCGTTTCGCCGGACGGCAGCGCCGCAATGCCGACAGGGCGACGGCGCCAGCGTTCATCGAGCAGCAGCGTGGCGCCCGCCGAGCTTTCGCCTTCGAGGACGATGCTGGTTGCCTGGTTGCGCAACTCGACCGGCATCTTCAGAGCCACGGTCTCGCGCTCGTCGCCGGGCGCGAAACGCGCCTCCTCGCGGCCGAGCAGCCGACCGTCGCCGGCGACGGCACGCACGGTAAGCCGCTCTTCGGCCGCCGCCGCTCCGGCGCGCCGAACGGTAACCGCGAGATCGCGCGCCGCAGGATCGCCCGGGGCAAGCAGGCGCGGCAGCGCGTCGGCGTCGTCGATCAGAACCCGGAGGCTGCCCAAATGTTGTAGTTCCTCGGCAAAGTCATACTCTTTTCCGTCCGCAAGTCCGTCGCTTAGCCAGACCACGGCGCCGCTTTCGAGGTTGAGGGCCTTGAGGCGCGCGAGCGCCGCCTGCCGATCGATGGGCCAGGGATGGGGAACCATCTCTGAGGCGACAGCGCGGGCATCCTCCGGACGCAGCACCGAAAGCGGCTCCGTGGCGGCAGCACCCGGCGGCGGCGCCGTTCCCAGCAGGACGACGCGGCGGCCCTCGCGCTCGGCCTGGGAGATGAGCTGGGCCAATGCCGCTTGCCGCTCACTCCAATGCGCGGCGGCGCCCCACCCGTCATCGACGATCAACACCATCGGGCCGCCGCCCGCGAGCCGCTGGTTCGGATTGAGGAGCGGGTGCGCGAGCGCCAGAATCACCAGTGCTGCCAGCAGCATGCGCAACAAGATCAGCCAGAGCGGTGTCTTGGCCGGCGTTTCCTCCCGCGGCACCAAATCGCGCAGCAGGCGAAGCGCGGGGAAGCGCACGATGCGCGGCGCCGGCGGCGTCACGCGGAGCAGCCACCAAAGGATCGGCAGCACGATGAAGCCCAGGAGGATCCAAGGTGCTGCGAATGCGATGCTGCCGAGGCTCAGCATGGGCTAATACCAGGTCTCGCGCGCCAACGCGCCGTAAAGCGCCAACAGCGCCGTCGTCGGGGGCCGGTCCGTGCGATGCGTCGCGAAGCTCCAGCCGATCGCCTGGGTCAACGCCAACAGGCCCTCGCGGTGACGGCTGAGACGTCGTTCGTAATCCGCGCGCACCGTTTCGACCCGGCTCAACAACAGGTCGGGTTCATGTTCCAGACTCTCGAACCGCACCCGGCCGTCGAAGGGCAAAGTTTCCTCGACCGGATCGAGCACCTGCAGCAGATGGCCCTTGACCCCCATTGCCGCGTAACGGCGCATCACCGTCTCGATATCCTCGAGCGGTTCGAGCAGATCGCCGAGCAGCACGAGCTGGCCGTAGCGCGGCAGCGGCTCGACCGAGGGGAGGCCCCCTCCTGGCGCTTCCGCGCGCTCCATCAGTAACGCTAGTCGGTTGAGCACGGTGCTTCCCGTACCTGGCGCCAATCCCGAGCCGAGCAAGGTTACGCGCTCGCCGCCGCGCACCAGCAGCGTGGCGAGCGCCAATGCCAGCAGATCGGTGCGGTGGCGTTTGGTCGTGAGCCCAGCCGCCGAGGCATAGTTCATCGAGGGCGAGATATCACGCCAAATCCATACCGACTCCGACGCTTCCCATTCGGTCTCGCGCACATAAAGGCGCTCCGAACGCGCGCTCTCGCGCCAGTCGATGCGCTGCGCCGGCTCGCCCGGCACATATTGCCGGAATTGCCAGAAGGTCTCGCCCTGCCCGACCCGGCGGCGTCCGTGCACGCCCTGCTGCACGGTAACCGCGACGCGCTCCGCCTCCACCAGCAGCGGGGGCAATTGCGCCGCGACTGCCTCGGCCTGGTGTCGGAGTTCGCCGCGCTCGGCAGGGTTGGCCATTGATTGATCCTACTGGGCTCAGCGGAGCGGTGCGATCAGGCGCTCGATGATCTGCGCCAAGGTCACGCCGTCGGCGCGCGCCGCGAAGTTGAGCGCCATGCGGTGGCGCAGAACCGCCGGCGCCAGCGCAATCACGTCGTCGACCGACGGGCTCAGGCGGCCGTCGATCAGCGCGCGTGCCCGAGTCGCCAGCATCAGCGCCTGGCTCGCGCGGGGACCCGGCCCCCAAGCCACGTGCCGCTTGACCTCGGGCAGGGCACTTTCATCAGGTCGGCCGGCGCGCACCAACGTCAGGATCGACTCGACGACGCTTTCGCCCACGGGAATGCGCCGCACCAGGCGCTGCGCCGCCAAGAGCTCCGCGGCGGTCATCGCGGCCGAGGGCGGCTCCTCATCGACGCCGGTCGTCACCAGCAGCATCTGCCGCTCGGCCTGGAGGTCGGGGTATCCGACGTCGATTTGCAGCAGGAAGCGGTCGAGCTGCGCTTCCGGCAGCGGATAGGTTCCCTCCTGCTCCAGCGGGTTCTGTGTCGCCAGCACGTGGAACGGACGCGGCAGCGGATGATATTGGCCCGCGACCGAAACCCGCCCCTCCTGCATCGCCTGCAGCAGCGCCGACTGCGTGCGCGGGCTCGCGCGGTTGATTTCGTCCGCCATCAGCAATTGGCAGAATACCGGCCCCGGGATGAAGCGGAAGGAGCGCCGCCCGGTATCCGCCTCCTCCAGGACCTCGGCGCCCAGTATGTCCGCCGGCATCAGGTCGGGCGTGCATTGGATGCGCTTGTCGTCGAGGCCGAGCACCACGCCCAGGGTCTCGACCAGCTTGGTCTTCGCGAGGCCGGGAACGCCGATCAGCAGCGTATGGCCGCCGGATAGCAAGGTGATCAGGGCTTGATCCACCACCTCACGCTGGCCGAAAATGACGCGGCCGACTCTATCCCGGACCAGGCGCAAGCGCTGGCCGAGCGCTTCGACTTCGGCGACGAGTTCGTGGGCCGGGGCAGAGAGGGGCTCTGGGCTTGTCAAGACGTCGGCTCCTTTAAAAACGTAGCCACCGGGGTCAACTAACCTAAGGGACGCATCTTAATACGCGGTCTCAAGGACGGGATTAACGAGATGTCGGAACAGGTGCCGTCGGCCGAGGAGCTGCGTCGGCTCGCAGCCGCAGCGCGGGCGGACCGGGCTTCGAATCGCCCACCGCCGCACGATCTCGGAGACATCGCAATCCACATCGCCCAGGATGGTAGCTGGTTCTATCGCGGGACTCCAATCACACGCATGAGCCTGGTACGCCTTTTTGCGTCCGTGCTGCGGCGCGAGAGCGACGGCAGCTATTGGCTCGTGAGCCCGGCCGAACGCGGCCGGATCACCGTCGAGGACGTGCCATTCCTCGCGGTTGAGCTTATGGTTACCGGCGTTCAAGGCACGCATCAGTCGCTGAGTTTTCGGACCAATCTGGACGAAATTGTGGCCGCCGACGGCACGCACCCGCTGCGTGTCGCGACCGATACTCAAACCGGGACGCCACGACCCTACCTTTTGGTTCGCGACGGGCTGGAGGCCCGGCTCACGCGTCCGGTATTCTACGAACTGGTCGATCTCGCGAGCGAGGAGGACATGGGGGGCATGACCCGATTCGGCGTCTGGAGTAACCAACACTTTTTCCCGCTCGGAGACCTCCGCTGAGCGCCCTCACGGCCGATCTCGTGCGCGAGCGCTTTCGCCACCTGACGGCCGGGCGACGCGGCTACGGTACCGATCGAGATGGCTGGCTGCCGGAACCCGCGATGCGCGGCGACCATTCGCTGACCCCGGGGGCTCAGCCCGATGACGGCCTGCGCATGCCGGCCGCCGTACTGGTTCCGCTGGTCGTGCGCATCGAAGGGTTGACGGTGCTTTTGACCCAACGCACCGAGCACCTCGCCGACCATCCGGGTCAGGTGGCCTTTCCGGGCGGACGGGTCGAGCCTAGTGACCCCGATGCCGCTCATACGGCGCTGCGCGAGGCCGAAGAAGAGGTCGGACTGCCGGCGGATCACGTGAGTGTGATCGGGCGGCTTGACACTTACGTCACCGGCACCGGCTATGAAATCACGCCGGTGGTGGGACTGGTGCGCGCACCTTATCCCATGCGTCTCGATCCGCACGAAGTCGCCGACGTGTTCGAGGTGCCGCTCGCTTTCGTCCTCGACCCCCGCAACCACGAGCGCCGGAGCCGCGAGGTCAAGGGCAGGACCCGCAATTACTACGTCTTGCCGTTTCCCGGTCGGTTCATCTGGGGCGCCACAGCCGGCATGCTGGTGAATCTCGCCGAGGTGCTGAGCTGAACCATGGGACGGGTGTGGCTTACCGTGGTCTTGCCGCTACTGCTCCCAACTATCCTCTACGTGCTTTGGGGATGGACGGCGCGCGGCAAGGCGGGGCGGCCGACGATCGGGCAGTCCTGGCCGTGGCTCGTTATCGCGGGCGTCGTCCTCTGCGGCAGCGTGCTGGTCGCCGCCTGGCTCAGGGCCGGCGGCGGCGGCAACGGAGACTACGTTCCGCCCCACATGCTCGACGGCAAGGTAGTGCCGGGGCGGCTCATCCCGCCCGAAACGCCACCGCGCTGACGCCCATGAAAATGCCGCGCCAACCGACGCGGGAGATGCCGGCGCGCCTCGATCCTCAGCCCTGGATGATCGCGCGCGCGACCCGGCGTGTGCTGCGGGCCCTCGCCCGAGGCGGCGCCGAGGCGCGTTTTGTGGGTGGCGCTGTGCGCGACGCGCTTCTCGGACGCGCAGTCGCCGACGTCGATCTCGCAACCCCGGCGCCGCCTGAGCGGGTGCTGACGCTGCTCGAAGCCGCGGGCGTCAAGGCGGTCCCGACGGGGCTCGCGCACGGTACCGTCACCGCGGTGGTGCCGCCGCGTCATTTCGAGATCACCACCTTGCGGGTCGACGTCGAGCCGCAGGGGCGACGCGCGCGCGTCGCCTTCACCGAGGATTGGCGCGCCGATGCGCTCCGGCGCGACTTTACCATCAATGCGCTCTTCCTCGATCCGGACGGTCTCATCCACGATTATGTGGGCGGTCTCACGGACTTGAGGGCTGGGCGGGTGCGGTTCGTCGGCGACCCCGAAACGCGCATCCGCGAGGACGTGCTGCGTCTGTTGCGCTTCTATCGGTTTCAGGCGCAACTCGGTTGGCATCGTGGCGACCGCGCAGCGCGGGCGGCCTGCCGCGATCTTGCGCCGTTGCTGCCGACCCTGTCGGCGGAACGGGTCTGGAGCGAGCTCAAGAAGTTGCTGACCGCACCCGATCCGCTGCCGACGCTCCGGATGATGCGCCGCGACGGCGTGCTCGAACGCGTGCTGCCGGAGGCCCGCCAATTTGGACGACTTAAGAGCCTGCTAGGGGTCGAACCCGCGCCGGATGCCGTGCTTCGCCTCGGCGCGTTGATCGAGGCGGACGCCGCGGGGGTGGCGGCGTTGGCGCTCCGGCTGCGCCTCGCGAACATCGAGCGCGACCGCTTGGCGGCGCTCGCTGCTGCGCCATGGCCGGTGCGTCTCGTCGACGACCGGCGCCAGCAACGCCGCGCCCTCTTTCACCTGGGTGCGGTTCACTATCGCGACCTCGTGCTGTTGCGCGCGGCGGAACGGGGGGCCTCGGCCAAGCGTCGAGCCCGTGCGCTGCTCGCTTTCGCCGAGAAGACGACGCTGCCGCGGTTCCCGGTACGTGGCGGCGACATCCTGGGGGCCGGGGTCGCCCCGGGCCCGCTCGTCGCGGAATTGCTCCGCGAGCTCTCGGCGTGGTGGGAAGCCCACGACTTCCGTCCCTCGCGCGCCCAGTGCCTCGCGCGGCTGAGCGCCATTCTGGCCGAACGTGCCGGAAACATAGCCTCGTGAGCTTCCGCATCCTGCCGCAGGGCGTGACGCCCGTCGCTCGCACCCTGCTCTGGGGCCGAGGGCTGCGCGCCTTCGCCGACGGGCTGGTGAGCCTGCTGCTGCCCGCCTATCTGACCGCGCTCGGTTTCAATCCGTTCCAGGTTGGAGTAATCGCGACCGCGACCCTCATGGGCTCGGCGGCGCTCACGCTCGTGGTCGGCACGATCGCACACCGCTATAGCCGCCATCACCTCCTGGTGGCGGCGGCGCTGTTGATGATCGGCACCGGCATCGGCTTTCTCATCGAGCAGAATTACTGGCCGCTGTTGGTGATCGCGTTCGTCGGCACGCTCAATCCCTCCGCCGGCGACGTGAGTGTCTTCCTGCCGCTGGAGCAAGCACTCCTCGCCGAGGTGGTGGAGGACCGCCATCGCACCTCGGTATTCGCGGCCTACAGCCTAGTGGGCTCGCTGGTGGCGGCCCTCGGCTCGCTTGCCGCCGGGTTTCCCGACCTGCTGCGCGCGCTCGTGCCGATGAGCCTCACCATGGCGCTCCAGACCATGTTCGCTCTCTATACCTTGCTCGGCCTTGCGACGTACTACCTCTATCGAAGGATGCCGGCGCCGCCCGAGCGCACGCATGCCGAGCGCCAGCAGCCGCTCGGTCCATCGAAGGGTATCGTGCTGACCTTGGCCGGGCTCTTCAGCATCGACGCCTTCGGTGGCGGATTCTTCGTGCAATCGCTGCTGGCGCTCTGGTTCTTCAAGCGCTTCGGCCTCTCGCTCTCGGCCGCGGCGAGCATCTTCTTCTGGACCGGCGTCCTCTCCTCGCTCTCCTACATCGCGGCGGCGCGACTCTCCAAGCGGATCGGCCTCATCAACACCATGGTGTTCACGCACCTGCCGTCCAATCTCTGCCTGGTGCTGATGCCGTTCGCGCCCTCGCTCTGGATCGCGGTCGCGCTCTTGTTCGCGCGCTTCGCGCTCTCGCAGATGGACGTGCCGGCGCGCGGCTCCTATGTGATGGCGGTGGTGACGCCGCCCGAACGCGCCGCCGCCGCGAGCGTCACCGCCGTGCCGCGGAGCCTCGCCGCAGCGATCAGCCCCTCGATCGCGGGCTATCTCCTCGGGCTCAGCAGCTTCGGCTGGCCGCTCATCATCGGTGGCGCGCTCAAGAGCCTCTACGATGTGCTGCTGCTGATGATGTTCCGACAGGTGCATCCGCCGGAGGAGCGGCCGGCCGAGTGACGAGAGCAAATTGATTTGTTCTTAAATCAAGGCCAGGCCACGTCCGGCGGGAGCGACATCAGTATCGCCTCCACATTGCCGCCGGTCTTGAGGCCGAAGAGCGTGCCGCGGTCGTAGAGCAGGTTGAACTCGACATAGCGGCCGCGCTTGACCCTGAGCGCCTGGCGCTCGGCCTCGGTCCAGGGCTCGCGCAAATGCCGGCGCGCGAGCATCGGATAGATCGCGACAAAGGCTTCGCCGACAGCGCGGGTGAAGGCAAAGTCGCGATCGAAATCGCCGGTGTCGAGGTAATCGTAGAAGATGCCGCCGACACCACGCGGCTCGTTGCGGTGCTTCAGGTAGAAATACTCGTCGCACCATTGTTTGAAGCGGGGGTAATAGCCGGCATCGTGCGCGTCGCAGGCGGCCTTGAGAGCGGCGTGAAAGTCGCGCGTGTCGGACTCGATCGGGAACAACGGCGTCAGGTCGGCGCCGCCGCCGAACCACTCTTTCGCCGTCGTGACGTGGCGCGTGTTCATGTGCGCGGCCGGTATGTGCGGCGAGCGCGGATGAATCACCACGGAAATGCCGCTCGCCCAGAAGCGCGGGTCCGTTTCGGCACCCGGAATTTGTGCCCGGAACTCCGGCGTGAATTCGCCGTGCACGGTCGAGACATTGACGCCCGCCTTCTCGAACACTTGCCCGCGCAGCAGCCCGATCACGCCGCCGCCGCCGCCCTCGCGCGACCAGGGAATACGCTCGAAGCGATGCGGAGCGGAGCCGCCACTCGCGTATTCGTCCTCAATCGCCTCCAGCGCCGCCACCAGCTTGTCCCGGAGCGATTCGAACCAGCGTGCGGCGCGTGCCTTCTGTTCCTCGGTGCTCATGGTGATCCCTCGCCCGGAAAACCACGGGTTTGACGCAGCGCCTCGCCCAGGACCATCGCGCCGGCGAGCGCCACATTGAGCGAGCGCAGGCCAGGCCGCATCGGGATCAGCAGCCGCGCGTCGGCGCGCGCATGCACCTGCTCCGGCACGCCCGCGGATTCCCGGCCAAGCAGCAAAACATCATCGGGGCGGAACATGAAGCGATGGTACGGCAAGGTTCCTCGGGTCGTCAGCAAGACCAGCCGGCTTGCATGCGGCAGGGCGGCCAGGAAATCGCGCCAAGAGCGGTGCCGCCGCCAATCCAGCACTTCGATATAGTCCATGCCCGCGCGCTTCAACCGCCGGTCGCTCATCAGGAAACCCGCGGGCTCGATCACGTCGAGCGCCAGGTCGAGGCAGGCCGCGAGCCGCATCAGCGCGCCGGTGTTCTGGGGAATGTCGGGCTCGAACAGTGCCAGCCGCATCGAGCAGCGCCTCCGGCGAAAACCTAAGCGAGACGTGGGCTCGAGCGCTTTGCAAGCCCGCGTCCGATCGACTATACCCTTGGCGCCAACGCAACCGCGGAGATTCTGCGGCAGGATGTCGCATAAGGGGCTCGGCGGCGGGACTATAGGGTGCGGCCCGACTTTTCATGCGCTCGGCGATCGGGGGGTCGGGCGGCCAGCGACGGGGTGAATCGAGATGGCGGAGAGCGCGCAAGCCGGTTCTATGGGTGCGCATGGCGCCGGGACGCGCCGGGATTTCCTGGTGTTGGCGGCGAGTGCTATGGGCGCGGTCGGCGCGGCGGCGGTCGCCTGGCCGCTGATCAACAGCATGAGCCCCGCGCGCGACACTTTGGCGGCCGGCGCGCCGGTCGACATCGACATCTCGCATTTGGACGAGGGGCAGCAGATCGTGGTGCTGTGGCGCAGCCGGCCGATCTTCATCATGCACCGCTCGGCCGCGGAGCTGAAGCCGCTCCAGGATCCGCAGCACGATCGCGTATTGCGCGATCCGAATTCGGAGCAGTTCCAGCAGCCCGACTACGCCAAGAACTGGCATCGATCGGTGAAGCCGGAGCTGCTGGTGCTGGTGGGCATCTGCACGCATCTGGGCTGCATCCCGATCTTCACGCCGGACCCCGGCGGCAATCTGGGCGCCGACTGGCCGGGCGGGTATTTCTGCCCCTGCCACGGCTCCAAATACGACCTCGCGGGGCGCGTGTTCCAAGGCGTTCCGGCGCCGTTCAACCTGCCGGTCCCGCCGTACAATTTTGTCGGGGATACCATGATCAGGATCGGCGAGAACCCGCCCGGGTCCAATTACGACCTGAGCTCCATCGAGCAGCTCTAGGGGGACGCCGTCCATGGCCAACTCCACCAAGCAAAATCCTCTGGTGCGGTGGATCGACTACCGCCTGCCGATCTTCAGCTTCATGGCGCATGAGCTGAACGAATATCCGACGCCGCGCAATCTCAGCTATTGGTGGAATTTCGGTTCGCTCGCCGGGATCATGCTGGTGATCATGATCACCACCGGCATCTTCCTCGCAATGCAGTACACGCCGCATGTGTCGATGGCTTTCGATTCGGTCGAGCGCATCATGCGCGACGTGAACTACGGCTGGCTCGTGCGCTACATCCACATGAACGGCGCGTCGTTCTTCTTCATCGTGACTTACATCCACATTTTTCGCGGAATTTATTACGGCTCCTACAAGAGCCCGCGCGAGCTGCTGTGGATGCTGGGAGTGGTGATACTGCTGCTGATGATGGCGACGGCCTTCATGGGCTATGTGCTGCCCTGGGGGCAGATGAGCTATTGGGGTGCGACCGTCATCACCAACCTGTTCTCGGCGATCCCGATCGTCGGCAACGACATCGTGACTTGGCTCTGGGGTGGGTTCGCGGTCGGCAATCCCACGCTCAATCGCTTCTACTCGCTGCACTACCTTTTGCCGTTCCTGATCGTGGGCGTCGTGATGCTGCACTTGATCGCGTTGCATCAGCATGGCTCCAATAATCCGCTCGGCATCGACCGCAAGGGACCGCAGGACAGCATCCCCTTCCATCCCTACTACACGATCAAGGACATGTTCGGCTTGGCCGTGTTCCTGATCTTCTACGCGGCGATGGTGTTCTTCTGGCCGAACGCACTCGGCGATTCCCAAAACTATATCGAGGCGAATCCGCTGCAGACGCCGCCGGAAATCGTGCCCGAATGGTACTTCCTTCCGTTCTACGCGATCCTGCGCTCGGTACCGGACATCCTGTTCATCCCGGCGAAACTCGCGGGCGTGCTTGCGATGTTCGGCTCGATCGGCCTGCTGTTCATCCTGCCCTGGCTCGATACGTCGCGGGTGCGCAGCGCGCGTTTTCGCCCGATCTACAAGTGGTTCTTCTGGGTGCTGGTGCTCGACGCACTCGCGCTCGGCGTCGTCGGCGCGCATCGTCCGGAAGGTTGGTGGATTGTGATCGGCCGCGCTGCGACGCTTTATTACTACTTTCACTTCGTGATCCTGCTGCCGCTGCTCGGGAAGTTCGAGCGCCCCTTGCCGTTGCCCGTCAGCATCAGCGCGGCGGTGCTCGCCTCCCATCGCCGACCGGGCACCGTCGCATCGGAGAAGGCATGATGCGCAGAACTCTGATCGCCGGTGGGCTTATAGCGGCGCTCGTCGTCGCCGCAGCGATGCCGAGCCGCGCGCAGGAGGAAGAAACCCCAACGCCACCCAAGCAATATTGGAGTTTCGACGGCCCGTTCGGCACCTTCGACCGCGCGTCGGCGCAGCGGGGATTCCAGATCTTCGCCGAAGTCTGCTCGCAGTGCCATTCCATGAACCTGGTGCACTACGGCGACCTCGAGCGGTTGGGCTTCAGCCCCGAACAGGTCAAGGCGATCGCCGCCAAGCCGTTTGTGAACGGCAAGAAGGTGGCCGATATCGACGACGAGGGGAACCCGATCGAGCGCGATGCCCGGCCATCGGACGCATTCGTCGCACCCTTCGCAAATCCGAAACAAGCGCTCGCCACCTTGCACGCAATTCCGCCCGATCTCTCTGTCATTGTGAAGGCGCGCGCGGGCGGCCTCAATCCCTTGTTCGGCGTGAGCGGGCCCGACTACGTCTACGCGCTCTTGATCGAGGGGTATGCGAACCCGCCGGCGGATTTCAAGCCGGCTTCACCTACCTCGAACTACGACAAGTACTTTCCCGGCCATCAAATTTCGATGCCGCCGCCGCTGTCCGAGGATCGCGTAACCTACGCCGACGGGACCAAGGCGACCGAGGAACAGGAAGGTCGCGACATCGTGACTTTCCTCGCCTGGGCCGCCGAACCCACCCTCGAGGAGCGGCACCGCACGGGCATCGCTGCGATGCTGTTCCTGGTCTCGCTCACCGGCGTTCTTTATGCCGGCAAGCGGCGCATCTGGTCCGACGTGCATCGCGATGAGCACGATAAAGAGGATTGAAGACCCCTCTCATCCCATACGTCTCCTGCGTTTGGATGAGGGTGTGATTTATATCGGGGAGCAATAAGTTTTCGCTCCGATACCGCTCAGGCGGCGGTTCTCGATAGTCGTTCCATCAGGTATTCCAGGTTCTCGGCACCGACATCCTCGAACTGCGTGAGGATGCGCTCGATCATGCGGCGGCGATGGCGTTCTTGGTCGCCCTCGCCGCCGTCGAAGGGCGTGTCGCGCGCCACGTCGAGAGCGACCCGGAAGGCGCCATAGAGCGCCTTGGGCAGTCCGCTGTGGTCGTACAGCGATTTGAATCCGAGCTTGCCGCGGTCGTGGATCAGGAGCCGGGCATTATGCAGGGGAATCCGCGCCAGCAAAGAGAAGGCCGATTCAACGAATAAAAGATCGCCGAGGCAAAGCGCGCGCAAGATGATCGAAGGCGTGAGCCGGCGGGAAGCGGCGAGATGTTCGACCAGCTCCGCCGCCGCGCTGTCGCGCGAGAACGGCGAAAGCAGATCGACGGTGGCGCGTTCGCGTATCTGTAGCACCAGATCGCCCGCGATGCGCTCCGGCAGATCGTTCCGCTCCAGCAGCACGCCGAGCAGTTGCTCCGACGCCGCGGACACCAGTCGTTCCAGTATCGCGATCGGCAGTCGGGGCCGTCGCGCCATCGATGCATCAATATCGGGATCGCCACCGTGGCGCTGCATCACCGTCTCGAAGGTGACCTCGTTTAAGTCGGCGCCATCGTTCTTGATCAATGCGACGATGGCGGCGCGATCGTCGGTCGCCACCAACGCACGAGACAGCCGTTCGCTAATCTTCGCCCGGCGCGCGATCGCCGTGAGCCGGGGCGTGTCGGCGCCATCCACGACACGGATCAGATCTTCGTCGTCGAGCACCGTCGCGTGCTGCAGGATCGGCAGCGCGACCGCCTGCGCGTCGCGCGCCAACGCGAGCGCCACGTCGCGCGGCAGGTGACGGCTTTCTTTGAGGTGCTCGGCGACCGCTTGGCGCACGCGTTCGATCGCATCGTGCGCCATCGCCCGCACGATCGCCTCGGCGATGCGGCGCTCTCCGATTGTAAGCGAGTCGCGATCCAGCTGATGCGCCACCTTGGCAGCCGTCTCGACCCGCATCTCCGCCGAGGGATCGGCGAGCAGTCGCTGGACGTCTTCCTGGGCAAGGGTCCGGGTCATCGCTCTCCGATTTGCGAGCCACGAGCAGGGGTTCCCGCGCTCCCATGATCGGCGGGTCAAGGCTAACGACCGGTTAATCCGGTCATGCGGCGCGGCGAAAGGCGGCCTCCACGCGCGACAAATGGGCGTCGAGGTCGATATCGATGCTCGCGGCCACGTCGAGCCTTCGATCCTCGAATACATGGACTTTGCCTCGGTGCCGGCGGCGCCAGCTCATGATCCCGGCGTCGCGGGCGATCAGGAGCTCCGCCATTTCCGGACGAAACAAAATGAACATCGCGGTGATCCAACGGCTGACCAGCGGCGCCGGCCCCGGCACATCGACGCGGAAGCGATCGAGCATGCGGACCGCATCCGCGGCTGCGTACCAGGTTTCTCCGGTCACCCACCGGTTGGTGGTAAAGAGGCGAATGGGCCGTCCATGCGAGTCCATGGCGATCGCGACCAGGTGGCTCGGTTTGTCATTGTCCTCGCCTTGATTGGGTTGCGCCGCCGGCGGCAGAACCGGGGTCGCGGGCTGCGCGGGGGCGTCGGCGATCGCCAATTCCGGCAGCACCAAGGGACGAACTCCCGGCGGCATGCCGCGAGGCCGCAGGAAGGTGTGGAAATGGCCGTGCTCGACCGCGGCGCGTTCCCCGGGCGGATGCGCATGGTAATAGAACTGCGCATGGCTCACGGGATCGTAGACGTCGGTCTCCGGATAGTGGCGCCACTCGAAAAATCCGTCCGCATCCTTGAGCGCCTCGCTCACCACGCTGGAGCCGCACTGCGCGAGCGCATCCATTGAGGCGCGCGCCATTCGCCCGGCATTTGCCATCTGCTCCAGAACGGGACGCGGCAGCCGGTTTAAGTCAGTCATGCCCTGCGGCGTGTTCTCCGGCCAGGCCGACGGGCCGGTACTCAGCCATGCGCAACCGAGGTAAGTGTCCAGGCGACGGTTTCGGCCATGACCTTGTGCAGCGCGCTGTCGAAAGCTTCGACGATCGGAATGATTGCGTCTTGCGATGCATCCGCCGATGCCTGCACTTGGTGCTGACCGATAATGCGACGGTCGTCGACCCGGATAAGCCTCAGTCCCAACCGTACCTGCACGGTCGGCACGGCTCCGTTGCCATAAACGGCGGTGAAGTCGCGCAGCTCCGGCATGAGCACGTAGTCGGCGCGCAGAGTGGCGGTGTCGCGCCCGATCGCGCCGATCTTGCCGGTGTTCTCGAACGACTCGACCAGCAGCGACTGCACCAGCAGCGGCGCCCGGTCGGTCCAAGCGGCATCCGCGAAGTAATCGACCGAGACCTCGCCTTTCATCAAAGCGATGCGCTCGGTATCGATGGCGCCCGGGGCGACCGGCACGTCGACCAGCACCTGCGCGCGCACATCCGGCAGGCCGGGCGGAAATTCGCGCACCGGCGTCAGCGTATAGAGCTTGGGAGGAGGCTTCCCTTGCAACAGGGTGCTGCAACCGGCGAGCAGCGCCGGCAGAGCGAGAAGCAGCGAGCGGCGGGTCGGTGCGCTCATCGGGGATGGTACCCTTCGCGTCGGTCGCCCCAGATGAAGCGCGAAGGATCGCGTTCGATCTGCTCAGCAACCCGAGTGAGCCCCTGCACCAGCGAACGCGCGTCCAGGATGAGCCGATGCAGATCGGTAAGGCCGCCTTGGGTAAAGTCCCGAATGCCCGGCCGGTTCTCCTGCAGCAGTTGGTCGAGGTGCTGTGCGGTCACGTCGAACTGTTTTACCGTAGCGGAAACATCGGGCTCAAGATTTTCGAAGGTCGCGATCGCGTGACGGGCGTCGTGAAGCGCATCGTCCGCGTTATGCAACGTCGTACTCGCGTCCGCGAAGGTCGTATGGGCGGCGTCGATCAGTCCGTCGAGCTTCTGCGCGTCTTTGTTCAAGGTCGCCGTCAATTGCTCCGTGTTTTGCAATATCGAGGCAATTGCCGCGCGGTTTTTGTCGTCCAGCACGGCGGACACGCGGTTGACTGCGTTTTCAAGCTCCGCGACCAACTCAGGCGCACTGTTTTTCAGGGATTCGAGCGTGGAAGGTTTGGACGGAATGCGCGGGTAGCGCTCACCCTCATTGGCGGCCAGTGCCGGCGAATCGCGGCCACCGCTGCTGATCTCTACATACGCCACCCCCGTCAGAAAACTTTCCGAGTCGAGTTCCGCCACCGAATCCTGTTTGATCGAGAGCGAGTATGCATGGTCGACTGCAACGGTCACTCGAACGTCGCCGGTTTCGGGTATGAGGCGAATCTCGTCCACTTTCCCGATGGGAACGCCGCTCATGCGGACTTTGGCGTCCTTGTCGAGCCCGAAGGCCGATCCCGAGAAGTAGATGTCGTAGTAGTCGGGCGCGCGCTGTGCGAACTGTTGGCCAGCGAGCCACAGGACTGAAGCGAAGGCCGCCGCGATGATGACCAGTACGAAGGTGCCGACTACGACGTAGTTGGCCCGCGTCTCCATCCCCTCAAACCTCCCCCCCGACGCCCTGAGATACCAGCGCCGCGCGCCCGCGCGGTCCATGGAAATAGGAATGTATCCACGGATGCTGGTCCTGCAGCAGCTCGGATATTGTGCCGATTTTAATGTGCTTGTCGACCAAAACGGCGATCCGGTCGCAGATCGTAATGAGCGTATCGAGGTCGTGCGTCACCAGGAACACCGTCAGCCCCAGGCTTTTCTGGAGGTCGCGGATCAGCGCATCGAACGAGGCCGCGGCAATCGGATCGAGGCCGGCGGTGGGCTCGTCGAGGAAGAGCAGCTCGGGATCGAGGGCGAGGGAGCGCGCGAGCGCCGCGCGCTTGCGCATGCCGCCCGAGAGCTCCGCCGGATATTTGGCGCCGGTATCGGGAGGAAGGCCCACCAGGGCGATCTTCATGGCGGCGATCTCTTCCATCAGGTGCGGCGGGAGATGCAAATGCTCCTTGAGCGGCACTTCGATGTTCTGAGCGACCGTCAGCGAGCTGAAAAGCGCGCCATCCTGGAATAGCACGCCCCAGCGCGACTCGACTTGCCGCCTTTGTTCCTCGTTCAGCTCGGCGAGATTCTGGCCGAAAACCTCGATGGTGCCTCTCGCCGCCGGCAACAGCCCGACGATGACCCGCAACAGCACGGATTTGCCGGTGCCGGAGCCGCCGACCACGCCCAGCACCTCGCCGCGCATGACGTCGAGGTCGAGATTGCGGTGGATCGAGCGACCGCCCAGCCTCGTCTTGAGGTCGCGCACGCGGATGATCGGGTTTCCTGCCCCGTTGGAGCGGCCCGTTTGCTCAGACATGGAGATAGGAAAACAAGATGGAGAATCCGGCGTCGAGCACGATCACCAGGAAGATCGACTCGACGACTGAAACGGTGGTGAGGCGGCCGACGCTCTCGGCGCTCTGCGAGACTTTGAAACCTTGATAGCAACCGATAACCGCGATCACCACCGCAAAGAACGGCGCCTTCAACGGACCGAGCCAAAAGGTCCAGCCGAACAAGGCGTCTTCGAACTGATGCACGAAGATCGGGAAGGTAATGCCGAGCGCGAGCCACGACATCAGGAAGCCTCCGACGAGGCCCATGAAATTCGCGTAGAAGCCGAGCAGGGGCAACACGATGAACAGCGCGAAGAGACGCGGCAAAACCAGGATTTCGACGGGATCGAGGCCCAAGGTGCGCATGGCGTCGATTTCCTCGTTCACCTTCATGGCGCCGATTTCCGCGGTGAACGCGCTGCCCGAGCGGCCGGCAACGATGATCGCGGTGAGGAGTATCCCAAGCTCGCGCAGCACGCCGACCGACAATAGGTTGACCGTGTAGATTTCGGCTCCAAACCGGTGTAGCTGGTCCGCCCCCTGATAGGCGAGCACGACGCCGATCAGGAACGAGATGAGCCCGACGATCGGCAGCGCCGTCACCCCCGTGCGGTCCATGTGGTCGATCAGCGAGGTGATCCGAAGGCGAGCGGGACGCCGCAACGTCCGCACCACGACGACCGTGACGAGGCCAAGGAAGCCCACGAGTTCGCGCGCTTGCAAAAGAATCCAGAAGGTCGCCTGGCCGACGCGCCGGGCGAATTCGCGCGCCCCATGACTTTGCCGCCGGCGCCGCTTCGGAGCGGCGGGCGCGCCGCCGCTGGTCTGCTCGACCTTGCGGAACAGCGGCTCGATCTCCGGTCGCAGATGCTCGAGCGTTACGTCGATACCCCGCCCGGCAAGCTCGCGCTCGGTCCGGAGCAGCAGCCATGCACCCGCGGAATCGAGGCTTTCCACTTCGGCAAGGTCGATGCGCACCTGCCGGGCTGCGCCGGGATCGAGCGCTTCCAATTGGGGGTCGAGGCTGGCGGCGCTGCTGATGCGCCAAGCGCCCCCAGCGCGCAGCACAAAGGCGCCGTCGCGCATGCCGCCCTCGATCCAGGCATCCCGTTCCATTACATCCACTTTACAAAAGCGGCGGACTCCAGGCCATGGCCGAAATCACCGGGCTTCCCCTCCGGCCGCGGTTCGCCAGTGTGGCGGATTTGAAGTTCCTCCGAACCTGGCCGCACGCTCGGGGAGGAGCTTCAAATCCAAAGCCACACCAGGCTCGTAAATTTGCTAGTGTCCCGATTGTTTCGAAGTTCGCATAGGAGCGTGCCGATTGGGCGTGTGAACTTCGGAATCGGGATACTAGAGTGCGCGTTGACACCACCAAGATCGAGGATGGACACGCCCCATGGACCTTAAGCGACACATCCGCGAAGTTCCGGATTTCCCCAAGCCCGGCATCCTTTTCTATGACATCTCAACCTTGCTCGCTCATGCGGAGGCCTGGCGCGAAACGGTGCGGCGCCTGGTCGCAGGGGTCGAGCCGTATCGGCCGGAGTTGTTGGTGGGGATCGAGTCGCGGGGATTCCTGGTGGCCGCCCCCCTCGCCTATGCGCTCGGTTGCGGCTTCGCCATGATCCGCAAGCGCGGCAAGCTTCCGGGCACCACCATCCCGCTGACCTACGATCTCGAATACGGCACCGACACGATCGAAATTCAGCAGGGCGCTGTAGCGCCGGGACAGCGAGTGGTGGTCCTCGACGATCTGCTCGCAACCGGGGGCACGATGAACGCCGCGATAAGCCTGGTACGCAAGGTCGGCGGCATCTGCAGCGGCACCGCCTGCATCATCGAGCTGAGCTTCCTCGGCGGGCGCCAGCGGCTCGATACCCCCGTGCATTCGATCCTGGCGTACGATCATTAGACGGTTGCGCATCACTTGGATGGAAGCCCCAGTCGGGATATTCCCGTCCCATCCATTGTTCTGTTAGCTCAGCCGCTCGTCCCGCGTCAGCAAGCGACCGGCGAGCACGGCCGCGAGCGTCACCACCGTCACCAGGATAGTCGCGAGCGCGTTCATTTGCGGGCTGACGCCCAGGCGCACGCTGGAAAAAATCTCCATCGGCAGAGTGGTCGAGTCCGGACCCGAGACGAAGCTCGTCATCACGAGATCGTCGAGCGACAGGGTGAAGGCCAAGAGCCACCCCGCAAGCAGCGCCGGCGCGATCAGCGGGAGCGTGATCACGGCGAACACTTTCCACGGCCGCGCGCCGAGGTCGAGTGCCGCTTCCTCGACGGAGCGATCGAAGGCATTGAGGCGCGCCTGCACCACCACCGTCACATAGGCAAGTCCGAGCGTCACGTGCGCCACGACGATGGTGAGGACGCCGCGTCCCTGCGGCCAGCCGATCGCGCCCTCCATTCCCACGAACAGGAGCAGCAGCGAGAGCCCCATCAGCACCTCCGGCAGCACCAGCGGGATAGTGAGGAGAGCCGAGAACAGCGTGCGCGCGCGAAAGCGCCGGTAGCGGTCCAGCGCGAACCCCGCGAGCGTCCCGAGCAGCAGCGAGCCGGTTGCGGCGATGAGCGCGATGCGGAGGCTCATCCAGGCGGCGTTCTGGATCGCCTCGTTGTGCAGCAACTCCAGATACCAGTGCGTCGAAAATCCCGCCCAGACCGTGACCAGCCGCGAGGCGTTGAAGGAATAGACGATCAGCGACACGATCGGGCCATAGAGAAATACATAGCCAAGCCCGAGCATCGCCGGGAGAAAGAACGGGCGGCGGCCGATCATGTCTCGGCCTCCACGTAACGGCGCATCAGCGCCAGCGGTCCGACCAGCAGCACGAGCATCGCGACCGCGAGTGCCGAAGCGACCGGCCAATCGCGATTCTCGAAGAATTCGTCCCAAAGCACCTTGCCGATCATCAAGGTGTCGGGCCCGCCGAGCAGCTCGGGGATCACGAATTCACCGACCGCGGGGATGAACACCAGCAGCGCGCCGGCCGCGATGCCCGGCCGTGACAGCGGCAAGGTCACGCGCAGGAACGCACGCCAGGGCCTGCATCCAAGATCGGCCGCCGCTTCAAGCAACGCCGGATCGAGCTTTTCAAGAGTGGCGTAGAGCGGCAGGATCATGAACGGCAGATAGCCGTAGACGAGCCCCACATAGACCGCGAAGGAGTTGTTGAGCAGCGGCAGAGGCTCGTGAATGAGCCCGAGCCAGGTGAGCGCGTTGTTGATGACGCCGTTGTCCTTGAGGAGACCGATCCAGGCGTAGACGCGCAGGAGGAAGCTCGTCCAAAACGGCAGCACCACCAGCATCAGCAGCGCGGACCGCCAGGCCTTGGGCGCACGCGCCACCGCATAGGCCATGGGATAGCCCAGCAGCAGGCAGAAGACCGTGGTGCCGAGCGCGTAGACGATCGAAGAGAGGTAGGCGCGCCAATAAAGCTCGTCCGAGAGCAGCAGCGCGTAATTCTCAAGCG